>Ga0307515_10020612_pt1 | contig 11747 bp, 6 predicted proteins | sample 17_EM_MG_FD_194513 | JGI IMG/M metagenome (GOLD analysis project Ga0307515, IMG submission 194513) | Populus trichocarpa ectomycorrhiza microbial communities from riparian zone in the Pacific Northwest, United States - 17_EM | ecosystem: Host-associated > Plants > Roots > Unclassified | place...
TTTGTTTGAAAGGATTTTTTTTTTTAGTCCCTAAGTTAGAGAGAGGAGGGAGAGAGTTGGCAGAAAACGATAAAGAGAGAGAAAGTTATTGTGAAACCATAATTTGATCATCAAAATGGAAGATCTTTGTATCAATGGGTTCCTTTATTGGAGTAGAGTTTATTGGAGGTGGTTTGTACCTCTAATCATGGTGGGGAAGGCATAACTAGTTCAATTTGGATTTTATGGATTTGATTGGTTTTTATTTTTGTGATTGATTTTCAAGTGTTTGGGGATTGTAGGGTAGTTTATATAGGTTTTAACAGTATTTGTGAGGTATTTTAGGGGTGAAACTGATTCAAAATTTTGATTGTTTAGGCAAAATCCTTACCCTATGATTTTCTAGCCACAATTATGGGCAGCACCTTATTAGGCAACATGTCAATTACGATGACAGTGGACCTGTCAGCTATTTAATAAATAAAAAGAAATGGATGAATTTTAGGTCAAAAAAAGGCCTATACACATGCTTGGGCTTTTGGGCTTACATGCGTTTAGCCTTTTGGTTTATATGTTTAATTATGATGGACTATCTAAGCTTGTGTCAGTGGATTATTTTTCTTGAAAAAATTAAATTTAGTCTTTAGTTTATCTTTTTTTTTTTTTAAGTCATACTAGGTAAATATAATGTTTTTTAAACCTTTTTTTATTTTTTATAATGGTGTATTTATAGTAATTTCACTTTCATAGAGGATTGCACCTAGAATTTTCTTATGGCCTATTTGTACTCCTAACAGTGTTTTGATTGGTTTTCATCTTTTTTAAGGTTTTTAGATAATTTTTAGCAACAACAGGATATCATGTTAAACAAACTGCTCATTGTCACCTTCAAGTGACCCTTTTCCTATCATACTCTGCTTCATTGAAAATTATGCTTACACCTCATTCCCTTGTAACAATATGGTTTGGTAAGGGATTTGAGTTTGCATTTATGGAATTTTGACTCTCATCAAATGTTATCCAACCTTCTTTTATAAGATGAAGGAGCTTTTTTTTTAAGGTATTATAGTTATCAATGTTATGTCCATCAACACTAGTATGATATTTTCATTTATGGTCGAGTTTATACCTATAATGGTAAGGTGATTAAAGGGGTTATTATGGTGTAGGAGCGATTTGTTCAAGGTAGAGGTGGTAAAGTTTATCCTAATGGTAGTGGAAAAGGTGGTAAGGTTTTCTGATTTCTTAAGGGTTTATATAAGTCTGGTTGTTAGGGCTGATTTGGTCCTTTGATGTTGATTGGTTTAAAAGTGGATGATTTTATGGAAAATTATTTAGTTGGTAAGTGGGGAATTATAAAGATTAGCTTAGATTAGTGATGAATGTAGTATTGGATGATGTCCAAGTGAATGGTTGAAGATTGGAACTACTGGTATTGACTTGTTGATTGGACCTTTAATGGTTATCTTAATGACCTTTGGATTGGAAATAATTGGCTTCCACTTGGTGCACATCATCGTCCTTTTTCTTACTAGAAAACCATAATTTCCTTTGGTTAGTTTCAAAAGTTTATGAGATTTTCTCTTGCCTTTACTGCTTATTCAACTCTCTCGACCACAACAATTACATTTGTAAAATGTTGTGCCAATTTGCAACAAAATACTCAAAGTACAAATCTTTAAATGTACTTAAGAAGAGTTTAATCATTGCTTTCTCGATTAAAAGATGGATCTATAAAGCAACTTTATACCACCTCTGAAGTGCTCTCTAACATATTTTTTAGGTCCTTTTTCTATGTTTTGCAATTTAGAATAGCCTAGATCCACGTATATGTTGAAGTTATAGTGGTTTATAAAAGCATATATCAAATCTCTCCACCTATGGATCTTGGTATTACTAGACGCATGCACCAAATTAGTGTTGCACCGCTTAAGCTCTAATGAAAAAAGTTAATCAAAAGCTTTTTGTCATGGATTACTTCAGTCATTTTACTACAATATACTTGTAGGAGCATCATAAGACATTGTATACCATTAAACTTAATAAACTAAGACACCTTAAATATTTTAGGTATTACAATGTCGAGCACAAGATAAATTTTAAATGGCTTTACTGGATCATATATATATATGTTTTCTATTGCTTAAAGTCATTCTTTTATCATAGAGATATTTTTATAGTCAAGCTCTACTTCCATGTTAACCCTCTAGGTGTTTTCAATAATAAGATCAATAGTTGGAGCAATTTGAGCTTATGGTGTTTATGATAAGTTCACGAATAGAAAATGCACTATGAATTAGGAATTAAGAATTAGGAGAAGCGTCTGATGGCCCTAGTTTTGTGGTATGAAAATAGATGGCCCTGATAACATTTGTGTTATCAACTGGATATTTGGATAAAACAATATTTATGTTTGAGCTTACCCTTGATTAGAGGTCCCTTTCAAGATGATATAACTTGTAGTGCTAGATTAAAAAGACCAATATGCTTTGCAACCTCTCATTTCAAACTATTTATCTCTTTTTAGTGGCTTTGTTATAATTATGATCTCTTTTCGTTCTCAATTAATCTTTGTCTAGATCTAGTGTTGTGGACTCTTAAGGAAAGTTAAGCTTTCACAAAATGACCTATATTTCTTCATTGGGACTTATTTGATATGCTTATTTGTCACAACCTAATTTTAGATTTTCCCTAAATTTTCCTTTTTCTTTCAAAATATAAAAAAAAATGAAAAATGAAAAAACAACAAAAAATATAAAAGGACTAGTAACTTGGCAAAAAAAAAGTTGAGAATGGTTTTAAGCACATGGAGAAACCAAACTAAGATCTTGGACAAATTTGAGAACCTAATTGTACCCAAGATTAAAAGACAATACAGATTCAATATTAAATTAAATGATTATCGGGTGAATTTACATAAAAATTAAGTTTGAGGACTTAATTAAACTTTTAATAGGCCAATTTAATTTAGTTATGGGCCTAATTAAATATTTAATTAAGTTTAAGATTCAATTTAGGTCAAATTAAAAGAATTAGTTTAGTGTAAAGACTTAATTAGATTTTTAATAGGTCAAATTAATTTTATTAGAGGTGTAATTGGTGAAACATTAAGTTTGGAAGCTTGATTTGGACTTAATTAAGGAGATTGGATTTTTAGAGGATCATATTTAATTTTTCTAAGCTTATTTAGGTGAAATCAGGGATAAAATTGTAAGAAAAACAAAATTTAAAGGTTATATTAAAGGTCAAATTGAAGAAATTTAAAACCAATGACCTATTTCAAAAAGTGCGTGAATTTGGAGACCCAAGTCAATTGAAAACAAGGGTGAAGTTGAAAAAATTAGAAGTTTAAAGATTAATTAGAGACAAAATTAAAAATATTCAAAACCAAGGACCAAGTTGAAATTGAATTGATTCTTAAAATTAAAATTCAATTAATTATTTGTGTGTGTGTATATATATATATATATATATATATATATATATAGTTTTATACAATGAAATGTGATGAATGAGATATTGAAAAATTGAGATTTGAGATACTCTGAATTGGTGTTATGATGAGTCTAGGATGAATAAACAATGATTAGGATATGAATTGTTGAGAATTGAAGAGAAATAAGTTTTTAGTCGATAACTTGGGACCTCCTTTTATAGAGGAGACTCTGCCGAAATTTTGGTAGATTTCCCAATCGAAGATAACTCAATAGAATATATATATTATGTGTAGATTGTATAAAAATATTAAAGATGTTGCACATCTCATCTTGCATGATATTCATAGGAATAAGTCTTAGTTAATCTTTCCAATGACTATAATTAGTGAGAAATTCACACCATTTTTAGAGACTTCAAGAACTACCTTAAAAAAATACTTGTTATTAAGGGGAAGAGAATTTCCAAAAAGTTCAATGGAAAAGACTTCATCTATAACAAGACTACCTAGGCCAAGGATTGTAGAAATAAAGTTGAGCATATAAATTTTTTTAAAAATAAATGACTAGTCAAGCTAATATTACCAAGGTTAATCACCTCATGAAAAAGTTTTGAAAATGAATGTCTATTATTATTTCCAAATTCAACCTAGTCAAAAATCCTAGTTGACACTGGTTCGACAAAACATGTGTATATGCAAAAAAATGATATTTCTGCTTATAAAGAATGTATAGTGAACGCTTGCACATGGAAAATTCATTAACCTTCAAGGTATTAAGTGTTGGGAAGGTTATACTGAAAATTCATTATGCTTCATGTTGTTGATATTTGGAAGAACTTTATGTTTGGCTCATTGTTAAGCAAAAATAATTTGAAGATGGTTTTTGAAAGTAACATATTTATATTATCTAAAAATAAAATGTTTGTAGGAAAGGAATATCTTAGTGATGGCATTTTGAAAATGAATGTAATGGCCATTATAACCAATGATGATATTAATCATAAGAATAATGCTTCTTTTTTTACTTACTTTAGTTTTATGATATGTGACATGACAAGTTAAGACATGTGAATTATAATTCTATACAAAACTTAAATTAATCTTGAATAGTTTGGTTTTTTATTATAATTCTATACAAAAGTTATAATTCTATGCAATCATTTTACCAAGTATGGTTTTTTAGTATAAATGAGGTTTGTGTAGAATCAAAATTTATAAAATCTTATTTTCAAATAATTAAAAAACTAGTGAACTTATTATAGATTTAATTCACTCGAATGTTGGTGATTTAAAGTTTGTACAAACTAAAAGTGAAAAAAAATATCATATTACTTTTATAAATGATTGCATAAAGTATTGTTATATCTATTTGCTTAGAAGCAAAGATGAGGAGCTTGAAATATTTAAATATTACAACAATAAAGTTGAAAATTAATTTAATAAGAAAATAGAGGTAATAAAAAGCGATAGAGGTGGAGAATGCAAAGTATTTTTGGTGAATTATATTTCTAAAATGTTATTATCCACCAAACTGCTATTACTTATTCACTTCAATAAAATGACATTACGAAATTTATAAACCAAATATTAAAAGAAATTATGAATGTCATGGTGCCAATTATATACTTAATAAATGCCTCAGAAAAAGATAGAAAAAACACTATATGTATTGTAAAAAGGTAGAAGACCTTTCTACAACACCTCAAAGTATTGGGGTGTCTTACAAAAAGGTGGTACCTGATCTGAAAAAAAAAAAAAGGATCAATATAAGACCTAAAATTATGAATTGTGTTTTTATTAAAGACGATTACAATAATAGTGCATATCAATTTCTTATGCATAGGTCAAGTATTGAGGACATCCATCCCAATACTATAATAGAATCAATGGATGTTACATTCTTTGAAGATGTGTTTCCATTTAATAAAGCATACAAAAATTGTTCACTTTAAAAAATAATTGAAGCTAGCTCAAGTAGTCATCATCAATCAAAATATGATAAAGTTGAGCTTAAAATGAGTAAAAAAGCTTAAATAACCATTTATTTGCTCCTAATTTTCAAATATACTCGTTAGAAAATGAACATTTGACCTACTCTAAGACAATGTCTTGTCCCGAAGCTTTCTATTAGAAGGAGATGGTTAATAGTGAAATTGAATCCATCATGAACAATCATATATGAGAACTAACGGATCTTCCACCTAGAAGTAAAACCATTAAGGTGTAAACGGATCTTAAAAAATAATATGAAAGTTGATGGAACTATTGAGAAATACAAAGCAATATTTGTTCTTAAAAGATTCGAACAACAAGAAGGTATGAACTATTTTCACATTTTTTCACTTGTGTCAAGAACAACTTTCATATGAATGTTAATATCATCGTAAGTATTAATAAACTTAAAATAAATCAAATGGATATAAAAATACATTTTTTAAATAGTTACTTTGATGAAAAGGTTTATATGGAACATCCCAAGAGGTTTGTTCTTAAAGAATAAGAATAGAAAGTTTATAAGTTTGTCAAGTTATTATATAATTTGAAATAAACACCTAAACATTGGTTTGAAAATTTTTACAAGGTTATGTTGTCAAATGAGATAAAAATCAATGAAGATGATAAAAGTGTTTATGTAAAAAAAAAACACAAATAAAGTTTATGTCATTATATATCTTTATATGAACGATATGTTAATTTGAGCATCAATAATTACATGATCCAATTTACTAAGAAAATATAAATTAGTAAGTTTGACATTAAAAACTTATGTGTTGTAGATGTCATACTAGAAATAAAAATTACTAGGACATTTGATAGATCAGTATTGTCTCAATCTCATTATATTGAGAAAATTCTTGACAAATTTTTAAATGTGACAATAGTATTGTCAAAACAACAATAGACATAAGTATACATCTATCTAGAAATAAAGGTAATAGAATAAACCAATTGGAGTATTCTTGATTAATTAGGAGCTTGATGTGTTATAAACTACACAAGATCAAATATCTCATACTTAGTAAACTAAGTAGATATACCATTGTCTAAGTAAGGATTATTGAAAATCAATAAATATGGTACTAAAAAAATTAAAATACATATTAGACTATGGGATACATTACATTGGATACCTAATGATACTAAAAGGTATAGTGTTGTGAATTAGATTTCCAACACTAAGGATTTCAAATCCACTAGTGGATATGGCTTCACACTCAGTAAAGTAGTTGTATCATGAAACTCCTCTAAGAAAACATGTATTGTAAGATCCAAAATATAATCAAAGTTTATTTCTTCTGATAAGGTTGGAGAGAAAGTCGAGTGACTTTGAGATTTCTTAAAGAATATTCCATGTTGACTAAAATCATAACAATAATTTATGTTCATTGTGACAAACTATTAGTAATTGGAAGGGCTCAAAGTAGTATGTATAATGGTAAGTCTAGACATATACATTGTAGATATAATAATGTTAAATATTTACTCTCGAATGGGATAATTTGCATTGACTATGTAAAGTCAAAGAACAATATTGCATATCCATTAACTATAGGTTTGTTGAGAAAGCTTGTGTATAACTTATTGAGGGAAAATGGTTTAAAGACTTTAAAGATGAAAATGTGTGATGACTGTAACCATACCTAGTTGACTAGAGATTTCATGATCTAGGTTTAAAGAAAAAACTAAGTCATATAATATTCTTAGTAACACTTGAAAAGTATTGTTTCTTGTTTATTTCTATGATAAAAAAAAAGTTTTAGATGAAACATGATAAAAGGTGAGTTGTGCTCTTAGTGATTTTTATACTTTTTGTATATTAAGTGGAGTATAGTTGAATACTCTGAATGAAAAATTACTTAAATAAAAGAGAAATGTGATCGTTTTTTTGAAAATTTACAAAAATACTAAATTCTTGAAAGTAATTATATATTTGTGAGTTGTTTAAAGTCAAAATAAACATAACCATGATAACCAAAGAAAATCTCTAAATAAAGAACCATCTGAGTTATCTTGGTTTGCATAGAAAACTATATGGTTTAAGACACCGCGTTCACTACTTAGCCAAGTAAATTTGATTGAATTTCACTAAGGAAGGTTCCAAAACAAAAGCTACATATCTTGATGTAGTAATCCTTCAAATTAGTATATCTCTATGAATATTCAAGAGTCTTTGTATATTGATTAGATAATTTTTATTTATGAGGGGGGTTGTTAGAAATTTGTTTTAAAAACATGGTTAATAAGCATATTTGAGGTCAAATTAAAATTGAGGTCCATTAACCTTTAAAGTTAAAACTTTATTGAAAAATTTCTCCAACAAAAATTCTTTAACATGAAGCATTTACATAATTAAAACAAATTATAGATTAATGAAAAATTGATCTAAACAAATTGTTAGCTACCATATTTTTATAAAACCTTTTATCCAATATGAAAAGTATAAAATCTCCTTATAATTTATATAATAAAAAGTCAAAGGATCATAAATGAACCTAAACAAAGTGAAATTGAGCTTAAGTCACTTATTTGGCTCTGTACAAGCTCAAGCTTGGTCAAGGAACTTGACCCCGAGCCACATAACTCGGATTTTATTTATATATTAAACATTAGATTTTCAAGCTAAAAAAAATGAGGTTAATTGTGTTTTTATGATGGTAATTAAAGCTAAACAATTGCTAGAATTTGTTTTGCATCAATTTTTATTTTAAAAATCAATATAAAAAAAAGTTATATAGAATAATTTTTACACACATTGCAACAGTTGATATGCCTTCTTATCTAGTGATTTTTAATTTACTTTTGTCTCAAGCTTTACTTGATATTTTGTTCTCTCTCCTTGTTTTAGAGTTTAGGATCTTGCTCTTCGCAGAGAGATTTTAAAAAATCACGTTTTCTCGAGTTATTGTATTTTATTTAGAAATATATCTAAATAAATCAATATTATTAGAATCCTTATGAGATTATTGAGATTATTTTATTTACACAAAAGAAAAGGAAGAAAAATGATTCTTTTCAACAACCTTTTATCTCAATCAAATTTATGTGCCAAGTGCTAAGTATTTTATTTATACTACTTTCTCTTAGTTGATATATAACAATTGTTTTATATATGTATTAAGATGTAGGATCTTATTTTAAACTTTATTGCAAGTTTATGTTATCTAGTTGCATGCAATCTATACAAAACTTTTGTAACCTCTAAATATCACACAACATTCCAATCCTCTTGACAAAGATACTGGATATCGGAAACAATGTTAGAGGATGTGTCGGTATTGCACACCGACAGCAGCAGCTAGCACTGCCTCAAGAGAATCTGAATTCACAATAGCATGGCGAATACCTTAATCCAAGCCAGCGTCGGTCCTTCTCTGATTGCTTCTAGTTCAGCCAACATGATATTTTCATAGCCAAAATACCCTGAAAAACCAATTAGCCACTGCCCCCATTATCAGGAAAAGTGCCACCATTTCCAGCATGAGACAATGTGCCAGAATTTCTGCCATCCATATTAATCTTGACTGTAAAACCAATTAGCCATCTGCTCCCTTGAATGACCTCTTTGTTTATCGCACACAAAATAACGCAACACATCAATAAGCATAGCCTTCGTTGTTCCCATTGAAAATCTCAATCAAACACATTTACCATGAATCCAGTCTGACCAAGTGGATGAGAATAAATTAGATTGAAGTCGAAACAGAAAATTGTTGCCACATCATTTTAGCCCGCAGACAATCATGTAAAGCATGCACTTTTGTCTCTTGTTCAACGCCACATCTGCTTCACAAAGGAGCAGTCATTCCTAGCTTAAAACGAAGCCCATTAGTTGGAAGTCTGTCATTCAAGCTGCCACAGAAAGAATTGTTTTTGGGGAATATCAAATTCCCATAAGCTCTTTTGTCTCTTGTTCAACGCCACATCTGCTACACGGAGTAGTCATTCCTAGCTTAAAACGAAGCACATTAGTTGGAACTTTATTCCCCTAAGCTCTTTTGTCTCTTGTTCAACGCCACATCTGCTACACAGAGTAGTCATTCCTCGCTTAAAACGAAGCACATTAGTTGGAACTCTGTCATTCAAGCTGCCACAGAAAGAATTGTTTTTGGGGAATATCTAATCCCCATAAGCTCTTCCAGTGAATATTTGCTTCCATAGGATAAGGAATTCGGGTAAAGAAATCATAGCCAGACTTAGTTGTATAACTACCTCACTTGGTCATCCACCTATCAAACCAAAGTGAGGCTTGCAGGCCAATACCAATTCTCCAAGTTTAACCATCTTTCAGAAAAGAAAACACCTTGAAATAGCCTTCTGTATCGGAGAAGCTCTCTGTGAAGGTCGATGAGACACAAGAGACTCCTCGGCTAGATACTTCTTGTATAAACATGAATCCAAGGCTTATCTCCCCTTTGATTAATATCCCACCATAGTTTCCCCGTCATGGCAATCTTATTATCTCTTGTCATTCTCAGACCCAAACTCCTATATTTTGGCAAATTAACTGCATCCCAATTTACCAAATGAATACCGTGTCCCTCATCTAGAGATCCCCAAAGAAAAACCCTAGCAATTTTATCAACCTCCTTACAGAAATGGGACAGTAACCAGGCAGATTGCATGGTATATAGATGAATAGTAGAAATGGTAGATTGAACTAGAGTACCTGCCTGCCTTATTCAACAATTTTCACTTCCAACCAGCAAGTCTACAGTGAATTTTCTCTAAAATATGCTTAAAGGACTCCTTACTTCTCTTGATAATCAAAAGCACACCCAACCCAAGATCAGATGTGAAAGAAAAATTCAATCTCTGTCTCAGCTCTTCTTTATGTCTACAGCATGCATTAGGAGAAATAGAAGATCACGTTTTAGCATCATTAACCAGCATCCCAGAACTAGCACAGAATTGATCCATAGTCTCCTAAGGCTTTGTTTGGGAATGCGGCCAACCATCCCAAACAGGTTCTTAATAGAAGCAAAACGAAGATATGAAATAGCCATACCACAAATTTGAGACCACAAGAGGCCTCCATTTCTGAGTTGCTTCTTTACTTTCAATAAGCAGAGACAGTTTCTCCATTCACAGAACAAAAGGATACAAAAATTAGGATCTCCCTGACTAAGGTCACTTTTAGGTTGAAAACAATGGAAGTTTAGAACCGTTCCAAATGATTGACAGCAAGGAGTTAGAAACACAAAACATGATCAGTCGAACATATGTTGGAGGAAATCCAAACACAATCACTGTCTAATGTGTAAAAACAACAATCAACGCTATCATTTCGCCAACTCAATCTTCAGAGCAAATGAACCCAATCTTCTCTTGATTCGACTAAGTGTGCATTTATTCCTGAGCCAGCACAATATTAGCCAAACCTACGTGCCCAGAGAGAAAAGCACTTTGGAAAGGGCTAATCAACTGCTCAAGCATAGGTCGAATACGTTGAACCAGAACTTTCATCAGGATTTTATAACTAACGTTGCACAAGCTTATAGGTCTGAACTGCTTCATACTCATAGGATCGTGCTCTTCAGGAATGAAAACTACTGAAGTTATCTCAAATACATACCAATCAAATAAAACAATATGAACTCCAACCAAGCAATTGCACTATAATTAGAAGATATGAAATACACATAAAATGAAATGATGTGGAAAATTTATTCACCTGATGAAACAGACACATTGATGCCAAAATTTTATAATTTTATCTCTTATAACACCGACACCGTATTCATTCCCTTCCTAAAATAGCTTCTCATTTCATATTGGATTCTCCTTTAATTTTTATTTCTTTTTTAAATTGAAGGAGAAGCCATTTTAGGAAGAGGAATGAACAACGTGGCAAAGAGAAAATGAGGCGGCCAGCGACAGAGGATTAGGGTTTTCTTTGCCCTTCTTTCATTTATGCTTGCACATACACAGACACACACACGCACACACATATGCGCTGCGCATCTGCTACGCAAAAGGTAATGCAAACCATCTAAACATCTCCTAATTGGGCTATTTAGACTTCAGAGTGTCTTTGATATTGGAGTAAATGTTGTGGTTGTGGTTTGAAAAAAGTTATTTTATAAAAAGTATTTTTAGTTGAGGTTGGTTTGAAAAAATAGATGTTTGGTTAAAACTGTGATTGAAATTGAGGTCGAATAAAAAATAGTTTAATGTGTTTGGTTAATAATGCTTTTCAAATTGAGGTTATAAAATAATTTTTTTAAAAAAATATATATATATATATATATATATATATATTAATATTAATAGTTTTTAATTTAAATATTATATATTTAACTACTGCTATTACATTATGAAATGAATAATACTT
>Ga0307515_10020613_pt1 | contig 11747 bp, 9 predicted proteins | sample 17_EM_MG_FD_194513 | JGI IMG/M metagenome (GOLD analysis project Ga0307515, IMG submission 194513) | Populus trichocarpa ectomycorrhiza microbial communities from riparian zone in the Pacific Northwest, United States - 17_EM | ecosystem: Host-associated > Plants > Roots > Unclassified | place...
CAAAGACATGAGGGGAATGGTGTGATTTGTGGCCCCGGCGAGTCCAGATGATGGAACATCTGTCCACCCACCGGGATCACGTCCCGGCAGACGGACACCGCGCCCGGCAGGTGGGACCACCGGCCTGTAATCAACGCCAACCCCCTCCCGGCAGATCACCGGCCCGTGGGCAGCCCGCTCACCTCGGAACACGATCAGACCCGCCACGACCCGTCAAGAGCCCGCGACCGACGGGCGCGGGATGGCCTTGCACAATATGGACAGTGCCAGATTTTGACCTGACCTCAAGCATTCCTCGACCCGTCACGGGACGCCTGGCCCGCGCACGACGGACCTCCCCCCGCCTTCGGTGCGCAGTAAACGGCGACCCATCCCCGGGCCTGGACCCGGAGGCACCAAGAAGGGGAACGATCCTGGCCCGTAGGAAACCCGGACTGCACCACTAGCTTGAGCCCGGCCAGATCGCCGCCGGATTGCTGTAGTAGCAGCAGATCTTGATGAGTTGACAGGCGGGGGTAAAGCACTAGCACCGAACCGAGGCGCGTCGAGCGGCTTGACAGGCAAAGACTCTGAATTGCGCGCCACCCTTGAGCGACCCTTAACTCTCCAACGTCTACCGGCAGCACCACCGAAGCGTCTCGGGGCGGGTGGATTGCCGTGACCGGTGAGGTGGGAGGTGTCTCCATCCTGCACGATCCACATCGATCCGTTACCGTGCTGGCTTGTGTCGCTCAGCGCGGTTACGGTCTCCCAAGTCAGCTTTCCGCACGCACGCCGGCTGATCAGCCACCCGGAGGGCGTGCACCGAGTGGGCGGACGATTGCTCGTGGGCGTGCGGGCGGCGGGCCGGCTGCAGGTGTTCGACGTCGAAGCCTTGCTCGCCGGCGACGTGCGGCCGGTCGTCGAGTTCCCGGTGCCGTGGCCGGATCGCGCCTGGCCGGGGAACACGTTCACCCCGGATCTGACGACCGCGGTCTGGTCCGGCCCGGACCGGGTGCGGGCGATCGACCCCGCGGGTGCGGTGCGCTGGGAATGGCGGCACGAGGAGACGCCGTGGGGTGTCGGCGAAGACGGCTCGACGTTCGCCACGGCGGACGGGCGGCAGGTTTGGGCGGTGGTGCCGGGCACCGACAACCCGGAGTGGATAGTGCTGGACGCCGCGACCGGCCGCCTGATCGACCGGTCCCCGCTGCCTTGGCGTGCGAACGGCTACCGGCATCTGGCGCACCCCGACGGCCGGCGCGTCGGCCTCAACCTGATCGCGGACGACATCTGTGGCATGTTCTGGGGCCGGCGAGCACTCCCCATGGACGTGGTCGAGGTCTACTCGGAAGAGGAAATCGTCGCCGACGTCGACCCGACCGGCCGGCTCATGGCGACCGTCCACACGACGGGCTACTTCATACGGCTCCGACAGTTTCCCGCCGGCGACGCGGTCGTGGCCTGGGCGGACAGTCGCGAGGTCGGCCGCCTGCTCGGCATCGAAGCGAACGGCTACCTGCGTCACTGGTGGAGAACTCGGGGCGGCTTCCTCGACGCGCGGATGTACCTGGCCTGCTGCCGGGAGAGCGGCACCAACGAGCTGACCCACTGGCTGTTCAACGTGCCGTTCAGCGCCGACGGCGAGTACGCCGACGAGGTCATCGGCGGCCAGCTGAGCGGCCCGATCCGATATCCCGCGCCGGTCGCCGAGCACCTGTGGCCGCTGGGCGACACGACCTGGCTGACCGCAGACGCCGAGGCCCTGCACCGCTGGCGGTTGGCCCCGGGGCCAGTCTAAGGAGGCCGGACGGATCTTGGGTGATGGACGCGACTGCCGTGTAGTCGCGGCGAAGTATTTGGTCAGGCGTGCAGTAATTCGAGGAGCTGAGCCGTTTGGAGGTTGAAGCACACGGGGGGAGATTTCCATGCGTCTGTTCGGATCAAAATCAGGCAGGATCGCCGCGGCGGGTGTCGCGGCCGCTGCATGTGCCGCGCTGATGTCAGCGCCGGCGTATGCGGCTGCGGCGGGGACGGCGCGGGCCATCGGCGATAGCGTCCACTTCTCTGCGGCCCGGGGCGCGGTCAACAGTGTCGTGCTTACCCGCAAGGGAGGAACCGTCACCATCGATGACCGGGTTGCCGTGAAGGCCGGTCCCGGCTGCGTGGGAGTCCGCGGCGACAAGACAAAGGTGAAATGCTTCACCCCGTCCACGCCGGGCTCGACCGTCGTGGGGCTCGGCGACAAGGATGACCGGCTCGTTGCCAAGGTCGACAGGGCGGTCCACGCCGACGGCGGTGCGGGGAACGACACGCTGACGGGCGGCTCGGCGGGTGACAGCCTCAACGGCGGTGGTGGCAACGATGTCCTCGCCGGGGGTGGCGGCAACGATGCGCTCGGCGGCGGTGACGGCAACGACGTCCTCACCGGCGACAAGGGCAACGACGTCCTCAACTCCGACCGAGGCGCGGACGTCCTTCGAGGCGGCGGCGGGGTGGATGCCGTCTACTACGGCGCGCGCCGCAACGCCGTGATCGTCGACCTCGACGGCGTCAAGGGTGACGACGGCGAACGCGGCGAGAAGGACACCGTCGGCGCCGACGTCGAGGTGATCATGGGTGGGGCCGGCACTGACCGGCTCGGCGGCAACGGGGCAGACAACAAGATCTACGGCGGGGCCGGCAACGACGTGATCTGGGCAGGCCCGGGCAACGACATGGTGGTAGGCCAGGGCGGCGCCGACACCATCCGCGGCGACGGCGGCGACGACTACCTGGTGGGCGAGTTCCAGCGCAGCACCACGCCGAACCCGGACGACGAGGGCGAGAACGACGACAACCCGAACTCCCGGGACCGGCTCGACGGCGGCGCCTCGACTGCGTACTGGGGGGACACCTGTATGGCCGGGCCCGCGAGCACGCTCGTGAACTGCGAGTACCGCGCCGCCTGACCGACACGCGCTTCGGGCGCAAGAACGGCGCGGACAATCATCGAGTGCCGCCGCGTTCGGCTGACTCTGCCAGCCAAACGCCGACTTCAATGCGACAAGCGCCAAGGCCGCCGGCGGCCACCGCAAGATCTGACTGTATGTCCACAACATACAGACAATCCTGCGGTGGCCGCCCTGCGGTGGCCGCCCTGCGGTGGCTGGCCTGCGGTGGCTGGCCTGCGGTGGCCGCCCTGCGGTGGCTGGCCTGCGGTGGCTGGGCTCGGCTACCATCGCGGGCCGCGGCTGCGTTGGGTGGCGGCGGTCAGCCCGGCCGGATCGACAGGTCGTGCTGGAATGTGTTGCCGGGATCCCATCGGGACTTGATGCGTTGCAGGCGCGGGTAGTTCGCTCCGTAGTAGAGCGTGTGCCAGGGGACTCCGGAGGTGTTCCAGGCCGGGTCGGCGAGGTCGATGTCCGGGTAGTTGATGTAGGAGCCGTCGTTGACCGCGCCGGGCGCTGGCACGCCGCCGGTGTCGGCGTACACATCGCGGTAGAACTCTCGGATCCAGGCCAGGTGCCGGGCATCCTCGGCCGGGCCGGCCCCAGCCCGCGAGGTAGAACAGCTTGATCACCGAATCGCGCTGGGCGGTAGCGGTCGCGGTGGACGGCGCCGCGTTGATTTGGCCGCCGTAGGTATTCAGGCTCAGCGAGCCGGCCGGGTTGTCGTAGTCGGTGCGGGTCAGGTGGTGGCTGCGGTGAGTTGCCGGTCGGTGAGCATGCCGCGGAGGTAGCCCGCCTTGGTTTTCAGCCGCCATCGTTTGCCGTCGTCGCCGTTACCCGCCAGCGCCGAGGCAAGCCATGGCATGGTCTCCTGGGTGCGGACCGGTGTGACGCCGACACCCTCGCCCAGCGCGGCGACGTGTTCGTCCAGCAGCCGGGCACCGTCGTCGCCGCCGGCCACCTGGCCGACCAGGGTGTGGCTGCCGGCCGGCCGGCGGGACAACAGCAGCTCACCGTACAACCTGGACTCCGGTGTCCCGGGCGCGGCGTGTTTCGCACACCAGGCGCCGAAGTTGCCGGCCAGCCGGGTGAAGCTGCGCTGGTCCAGGCCCTGCCACGGCCACTGGATGGAGAACGTCAGTACGGACGAGGGCGGCCGGGGTAAAAGGCGGGCCGGGTCGTCGCCGGTCACTCCCGGCGACCGGAACCAGTACCGGGTCACCACGCCAAAGTTGCCACCGCCGCCCCCGGTGTGCGCCCACCACAGGTCACGAAGCGGATCCGACGGCTCCCGGGTGGCTACGACGGTGCGGGCCTTCCCGGGGCGGTCCACCACGACAACCTCGACCGCATACAGGTGATCTTCGACCAGGCCGTGCAGCCGGGACAACGGCCCGTAGCCGCCGCCGGCAACATGCCCGCCCGCGCCCACGCCCGGACAAGACCCGCCCGGCAGGGTCACGCCCCACCCGAGATAGAGCCGGCGGTACACCTCACCCAGCGTGGCTCCCGCCTCGACGGCGAAGGCCGCCCGCAGCGGGTCGTAGGAGACGCCGGTCATCCCGGAAAGATCGATGACCATCCGAACCCGCGGGTTGTCGACAAAGTCCTCGAAGCAGTGCCCGCCGCTGCGAACCGCGATCCGCCGGCCGGCCCGCACCGCCTCCTGCACCGCGGCCTCGACCTGCCCGGACGAGCCCACCACCCGAACCTCGTCGGGTGTGCCCACGAAGCGCCGATTGCCCCGGCGCACCAGGTCCGCGTAGCGCGGATCCTCCGGACCGGACCCAGCGGCGGCGGGCAGCCACCCGCGGGTTGAGCGGCGGGCGGGCAGTCATCCGCGGGTTGAGCGGTGGGCGGCGAGTCATCCGCGGGTTGAGCGGTGGGCGGCGAGTCATCCGCGGGTTGAGCGGCGGGCGGCGAGTCACCCGCGGATTGGGCGGCGTCCGGGGAGCCATCCGCGGGCTCGGCAGCGGGGTGGGCGGCGCGCGCGGGCTGGGCGGCGCGCGCGGGCGATGCCTGTTGGCCCTGAGACGCGGCGACCACGGCGGCTGCCGCGGCGGCACCTAACAGTCTTGTCTTGACGGGAGGTGCGGTGGGCTGGGGCGTCGGGGTGCGCTGTGGTGGTGGTGGTGGCGGCGGTGGTGGCGGTGGGCTGGGGCGTCGGCCGGCGACAGGTTTCGGTGTGCGCCTGGGGGCGCGTGGGGGCGGGTGGGCTGTGCCGGCACCCGTGGTTAGCGGCGCCGCACCGATCATGATCGCCGTGAGCCGTATGGGTGCAGAATCTAAACGGGCTTAACTTATCGGGTCAAGGAGAACGCGGCATCGCGGCCCCTATTGACATCACAAACTTAAGCGACTTAATAATGTCTGATGCCACACTTCTCCCGACGCCCCGTCCGGTGTCTCGGCCTTGTCGCGGCCGCGGCGGTGCTCGGGCTGGCCGGCTGCTCCAACGACTCTCCCGCGGGCACCAACGGCGGTGCCGCCAGTTCCATCACGGTCGGCGCCGGCACCATCACCGAGAACTGGAACCCGTTCTCGCCGACCCTCCTGCAGCCCACCGAGGGCGTCATCTACGAGTCGCTCTACTACTACAACCTGGCCAGCGACGCGCCGCCGCAGCCGATGCTGGCGACCGGCTTCAAGTGGAGTCCGGACGGCAAGCAGCTCACCATCACCACCCGCGACGGGGTGAAGTGGTCGGACGGCCAGCCCTACTCGGCCAAGGATGTGGCCTTCACCTTCGACCTGATCCGGAAGACCCCGGCGATCAACGCCTCGGGTCGCAAGCTCGACGCGGTTCGGGCCACCGACGACCACACCGCCGTGCTCACCTTCGCGGACAAGCAGTTCGCCGCCGAGGCCGACATTCTCGGCAACACGCCGATCGTCGCCGAGCACCTCTGGAGCAAGATCAGCGACCCGGCGAAGTCCATCAACCCGAACCCGGTCGGCACCGGGCCGTACAAGGTCAAGTCGTTCTCGACGCAGACCTATGTGCTGGAGAAGAACCCGACCTACTGGCAGCCGGGCAAGCCGCAGATCCAGACGGTCCGCTACATCCCGCTGGCCACCGCCGATGCCTCCAGCGCCGCGCTGACCGCCGGCCAGGTCGACTGGATGAGCGCGTTCATCCCGGGACTCGACAAGATCATCAAGAATCAGCGGGAGTTGACCTTCGTCAACACCCCGGCGCTGACCGCCTCGATCTTCGCCTGCTCGGGGGTGGCCCTGGGGTGCGAAGGCCCGCAGACCGACCCGGCCGTACGCCAGGCGATCTACCACGCGATCAACCGTGACCAGCTGAACAAGCTGGCCGGCAGCGGCTTCGCGGTGACTGCCTCGCCGACGATGCTGCTGCCGGACCGGGATCAGAAGTGGATCGCCGATCCGGCCAACCTCAAGACCCCCGGCGGCCCCGACGTGGCCCGGGCCAACCAGGTGCTGGACCAGGCCGGCTGGGTCAAGGGTGCGGACGGCATCCGGGCCAAGGGCGGGCAGCGCCTGTCGATGACCATACAGACCGTGACCGGGTGGAGCGACTTCATCTCGCTCAACGACGCGATGTCGCAGCAGCTCAAGCAGGTGGGCATCGAGCTCAAGCCCGGCCAGCTGTCCTACAACGAGTGGAACAGCAACCAGGTGCAGGGCAGGTTCCAACTCTCCCTGGACTCCATCGGCCTGGGCCCGTCGAGCAACCCGTACTACAACTACAACCAGAAGTACGCGAGCGTGACCACGGCCAAGGTGGGCGAGGCCGCGAGCACCAGCGGCAACTACGCCCGCTACAGCAACCCGGCCGTGGATCGCGCGCTCGTCGCGGCCGCCGGGACCAACGACGAGAACGTCCAGAAGCAGCAGTACGCGGCGATCCAGCGGGAGATCGTGCGGGACTTGCCCTACATCCCGATCTACGTCAACTCCATGCTCACGGAGTTCAACACCAGCCGGGCCACCGGTTGGCCGACCAACGACAACAAGTACGCCGTACCGGCGACGTGGAAGGTGTGGGACAACGGCGTCGTCCTGGCCAACCTGAAGCCGGTCAAGTAGTCGGCGTGCGGTACCTCCTGCGGAAGATCGGCTTCTACGCGATCGCGCTCTGGGCCGCGCTCACGGTCAACTTCATCATCCCGCGGCTGATGCCCGGCAATCCCGTCGACCTGCTCATCGCCAAGCTCGGCCAGCGTGGGCCGGTGAGCCCGGAGACCCGCCGCTCGATCGAGGCGCTGCTCGGCACCGACTCCGACCAGCCGCTGCTCTCCCAGTACGGGGACTACCTGCACAACCTGGCCACCGGGGACCTCGGCCTCTCGGTGTCGTTCTTCCCGGCCTCGGTCAGCTCGATCATCGCGCAGACCCTGCCGTGGACCATCGGCCTGATCGGCCTGTCCACGATCATCTCCTTCGTGCTGGGCATCCTGCTCGGCACCTTCGCCGGGTGGAAGCGGGGTTCCTGGCTGGACAACCTGATCCCGGCGACCACGATGCTCCAGTCGGTGCCGTACTTCTGGCTGGCGCTGATCCTGCTGTTCCTGTTCGGCAGCGTGCTGTCGATCTTCCCGCTGAACGGCGGCTACGACGTCTTCACCACCGTGCCGGGCTGGAACGCGGCCTTCCTCGGCTCGGTCCTCTACTACGGCACCCTGCCGGCGCTGACGATCATCATCTCGTCGGTCGGCGGCTGGATGCTCGGCATGCGCAACATGATGGTCTCGACGCTGTCGGAGGACTACCTGGTCACCGCGGAGGCCAAGGGCCTGCGTCCGGGTCGGATCATGCGCACGTACGCGGCGCGCAACGCGATCCTGCCGTCCATCTCCGGCTTCGCCATCTCCCTGGGCTTCGTGGTGGCCGGCTCGATCGTGACCGAGGCGGTCTTTTCCTATCCCGGGATCGGCTCCGCCCTGCTGGCGGCGGTCAGCAGCAACGACTACGCCCTGATGCAGGGCATCTTCCTGGTCATCACGCTCTCGGTGCTCGGCGCCAACTTCCTGGTCGACGTCCTGTACTCCGTCATCGACCCGCGCACCCGGGCGCGGGGCTGAAGGGGAGCGGACCGTGGCACTGACCACCCAGGCGGCGGAACCGCTCGTCGGCGTCGGCCGGGCCGGCACGCGGCGGTTGCCGCCGATGACCGGTAAGCTGGCCGCCGGCCTGATCCTCGCCGGGCTGATTCTGCTCTTCGGACTGGTAGGTCCGCTGTTCGTGCAGGACCCGGCGCTCGTCAACGATGTCGGGCTGACCGGCCCCAGCGGCGCTCACCTGCTGGGCACCACCCAGACCGGCCAGGACGTGCTGGCCCAACTCGCGTACGCCACCCGCGGCTCGCTGACGATCGGTGCCGTCGTCGGGCTACTCACCCTGCTGCTGTCGGCCTTCTTCGGCGTCGTGGGTGCCTACGCCGGCGGTTGGGTGGACGAGCTGTTCTCCCTGTTCACCAACGTCATGCTGGTCATACCGGGGCTGCCGCTGGTGATCGTCATCTCCAGCTACGTGCCGGACAAGAGCCTGTGGCTGGTCGCCCTGGTGCTGTCCATCACCGGCTGGGCGGGCTCGGCGCGGGTGCTGCGCGGCCACACGCTGAGCCTGCGCACCCGCGACTACGTGCTCGCCTCGCGGGTGGCGGGGGAGAAGCGCTGGCGGATCCTCGCCGTGGAGATCCTGCCGAACCTGGTACCCCTGTTCGCCTCGCAGGCAGTCTTCGCGGTCATCTTCGCGATCCTGGGCGAGGCCGGACTGTCCTATCTGGGTCTGGGCGCGACCGGCTCCTTCACCTGGGGCACCATGCTCTACTACGCCCAGAACGGCCTGGCCCTGCGGCTGGGCGCCTGGTGGTGGTTCGTCCCGCCCGGGCTCCTGCTCGCGCTGTTCGGCGCAGCGCTGTCGCTGATCAACTTCTCGATCGACGAGGTCATCAATCCCCGGCTGCGGGTGCGTAAGGCCGGGAAGGTCGCGCCGTGAGCGAGCCGGTGCTGACCGTCGAGGGCTTCACCGTCGACTACCTGGTCGACCCCGTCGTCCACGCGGTGCGCGACGTCTCCTTCGTGCTGCACCGCGGCGAGGTCCTCGGCCTGGCGGGGGAGAGCGGCTGCGGCAAGAGCACTTTGGCGTACGGGATCGTGCGGCTGCTCAAGCCGCCCGCCGTGATCTCCCGCGGCCGGGCGGTCTTCCACCCCCGGGAGGGCGAGGACGTCGACTGGAATAGGCTTCCCGCCGGCGAACTGCGCGCGACCCGCTGGGACAAGATCTCCATGGTGTTCCAGGGCGCGATGAACTCCCTCAACCCGGTCATCTCCATCCGGGACCAGCTGGAGGACATCTTCACCACGCACCGGCCGGGGATGGGCCGGCGGGAGCGCCGCGAGCGCTGCGCCCAACTGCTCGAACGGGTCAGCGTGGACCGCTCGCGGCTGTCCGCGTACCCGCATGAGCTCTCCGGCGGCATGCGGCAGCGCGTGATGATCGCCATGGCCATGGCGCTGGAGCCGCAGGTCATGATCATGGATGAGCCGACCACCGCGCTGGACGTCGTGGTGCAGCGGGAGATTCTGCGCGAGCTCACCCGCCTGCGCGACGAGTTGGGCTTCGCGGTCATCTTCATCACCCACGACCTGCCGCTGCTGCTGGAGATCAGCGACCGGATCGCGGTGATGCGCGACGGCGCGGTGGTCGAGCTCGCGGACGCCGAGACGCTCTACACCCGGCCCCGGCACGACTACACCAAACGGCTGCTGGCGTCCTTCCCCAGCCTCACCGGCGAGCGCGGCGACTTCATCCGGGAGGGCCTGGACGAACGGCTGCTCGCCCTCGACGCCATCGAGGCCAGGCAGAAGGAGGGCACGGCGTGAGCACCCTGGAGGTCCGCGGCCTGACCAAGGACTACCGGCTCCGGCAAAGGCTGCGAGCCGTCGACGACGTGAGCTTCGTCCTCGAGGCGGGGCGCACCGTCGCGCTGGTCGGGCAGAGTGGCAGCGGCAAGTCGACCATCGCCAAGCTGGTGATGCAGCTGGAGCGGCCCACGTCGGGGGAGATCCGGCTCGACGACAAGCCGGTCGAGCGGCGCGGCGCCGGCCTGGCCCGCTATCGGCGTACGGTGCAGATGGTCTTCCAGGACCCGTTCGCCTCGCTCAATCCGTACCACAGCGTCGGGCACCATCTCGCGCGGCCGGTGCGCCTGCACCATCCCCGGATGACGGACGCGGAGGTGCGCGGCCGGGTGTGGCAACTGCTGGAGCGGGTGCGGCTGACCCCCGCCGACAACGTCGCCCGGCGTCGCCCGCACGAGCTCTCCGGCGGCCAGCGCCAGCGGGTGGCCATCGCCCGGGCCCTGGCGCCCGAGCCCGGCATCCTGGTCGCCGACGAGCCGGTGTCGATGCTCGACGTCTCGATCCGGCTGGGCGTGCTCAACCTGCTGGCCACGCTGCAGCGCGAGGAGCGGCTTGGCGTCCTCTACATCACCCACGACCTGGCCACCGCCCGGCACTTCGCGGACGACATCATGGTCATGTACCAGGGGCGCATCGTGGAGCGCGGGCCGGCCGACGACGTCATCCTGCGCCCCACGCACGAGTACACCCGCACCCTCGCCGAGGCGGCGCCCAACCCGGAACGGCGCCTCGGCGAACTCCGCGATCGCCGGTAGGTCGCTCAGCCGCGCAGGGTGGACTGCAACACCAGGGCCGCGGCGCCGGTGGCGGAGGCGGTGGCTGCGGCGAGGGAGACCGTGACGGACACCGAGCGGTGCCACGTACGGGCGTCGGCGGCGGCGATGCGCGAGGTGATCGCCGGGCCGTACACGAAGGACGCCGCGGCGAAGCCGGGACCGGTCAGCACGACCAGGTCGATGTCGAGCAGATTGACCACCGACTCCGCCGCCGCCGCGACGTAGCGGGCCGAATCCTCCAGCAGCGCGCGGCAGGCGGGCGCCCCGGTGCGCGCCGCGCGGGCGATGGCCGCGAAGTCCGCGACCGTGCTCCGCCGGGGCCCGCCCGGATCGATTCCCGCCTCCGCGGCGGCCACCGGATCGGCCAGCGCCGCCTCCACGACGACCTGCGGCCCGGCGAGCGCCTCCAGGCAGCCCTGGCTGCCGCACCAGCATTCCGGGCCGTCCACCTGCAGGCACACGTGGCCGAACTCGCCGGCGTTCGCCTGGCCGCCGCGCAGCGCCACCCCGTCCACGATGATGCCCGCCCCGATGCCGCTGCCCATGTAGAGGGCGGCGAACGGCCGGTCGGCGCCGACCCGCGCGACCCAGTACTCGCCGACGGCCGCGGCGGTCGCGTCGTTTTCCACCAGCACCGGCCATCCGATCGCCGCGGCCAGTCGCCGGTCGATGTCGTCGCGCCGGCGCCCGCGCGGTCCCGGCCAGACCAGCCCGATGCCGAGGCAGCGCGCCCGGTCGATGCCCGAGCCGTCGACCAGCCCGCCGATGTCGGCGACCAGGCGGCGCAGCAGGGCGTCCCGGTCCGCCTCGGCCGGCGCCGGCCGGGTCATCCGGGAGATGACGCCGCCGGTCTGCCCGGTGATCACGTACGTGGTGACGTCCTCGTCCAGGTGCACGCCGACCGCGATCCGTGCCGCCGGGTCCAGGCGCAGCAGGGTCCGCGGCTTGCCGCCGGTCGGGGTGCGCCCGGTCTCCACCACCAGGCCCTCGTCGAGCAGGCGGCGCACGGTGGTGGAGACCGACGCCTCGGTGAGCCCGGTCATCGCGGCCAACTCCACCCGGCTCAGCGGCTCGGCGGCGCGGATGGCCGCCAGGATGCTCTCGCGGGCCCCGGTGCGGCGGGCCCGGCTGACCGGCGTGCCGCCCGCGGGGGCGAGGGTGCCATCACT
>Ga0307515_10020614_pt1 | contig 11746 bp, 15 predicted proteins | sample 17_EM_MG_FD_194513 | JGI IMG/M metagenome (GOLD analysis project Ga0307515, IMG submission 194513) | Populus trichocarpa ectomycorrhiza microbial communities from riparian zone in the Pacific Northwest, United States - 17_EM | ecosystem: Host-associated > Plants > Roots > Unclassified | place...
GAAAAGAACAGCTTGAGAAATGCTGTTAACAGGGGAATTTCAGAGTTATGACATCCAGAGTTTCTTTGCTTACAGATAAAGAATAGGCAGGCACACCATGAAACACCAAGAGGAAGACCTTTTCTGCTGGTTCTGGATTGCTCAATCAATTTCCCAATCCCGGGCTGCCAATTGCATGTTAATTTAGCTTCTTATTTCATTTTCTTATGCACAATCTATCTCTAACCAGAGTATCAAATGTTTGTTAGAATTTTCAAGGAAACATCCCTGATTAGTATCCCTGATTAGTATCAAATGTTTGTTAGAATATCAAAGAGTTTATTATCTTCCATCAACATAATCAAATGCATGGCTAGACTTCTACTTTCTGTTAAGGACTTGCACAAAATAGAAAGATCTGCTGTGACGTTTCTAATGCAGCCGAAAGAGGCCGCATGCATCGATATAGCGCCACGGTCTCATCCTGCAATCGCTGCCAAGTTACCCCGCCCGTCTTTTTTTATCCCTGATTTTTTTTAAAAAAATTGATCTCTTCAGCCTTAATTGTTAATTTTACATCAATGGAATTTTACTTTATAATTTTTTTTTTATAGGGTTATCATAGTCTCATGACCCGAGTCATGGAATAGCCGAGTTGCCTCGATTTTTTTTGTTCTTTTTTTAATTTTTTCTTCTTCAATTTCATCCTTCAATATTAGGTTAATTGAGAATTAGGCTTTATAATATATTTCGGTTTGTTTTTTATAAGGTTATCCCGGTCTCATGACTTGGGTCACGAGTTTGGTCTGTTAACTTGGGTTGACTCATGTGGTTTTTTCGTGTCTTTTTTTTAATTGATTTTCTTTTAATTTTATCCTTCAATATTGAGTTGATTGACAATTGAACATCATAATTTGTTTCAATTGATTTTTTTTTCAATTTCATTTTTCAATATGAGTTTGATTGAGAATTGAGTTTAATAATTTTTTTATTTGCTTTCTATAAGGTCATTAAGGTCTCATAATTTAGGTTGAAGATTTGGTAGATTAATCTGATTTGATCTGAGTAAATTAGAGTCGATTCGAGTAAATCCAGGTAAATCCAATATGTTGTCGTCTCAATATTTAAAAAAAGATATCGTCTTGATTTTTTTAGTCAAACTATATTTTTTACTGGTTGTTCGAGTTGTATTTGGACCTGTAAAGTTGACCATGTCACATTGGGTCAACCTTCACCTAACATTTTTTTTTTCTAGAAAACACGTTGACAACACCTGAATATTTTTTTATGTTGAATAAAAATTTGATACGACCCGCAGCGTAGCGTGAACAATTATCCAAAAAAACTAGAATAATTACTAATTTATTCTTTTACTTGTTACAACTTGAAAGTATTAATGATTAACCTATGCATCAAGTTTAATTACATGACATAAAGTAGTAATTACAAAATTCTATCTAATAACAAAAGCTATGCAATCCCAACAACAAGATCAATGTTATGGTGGCGGGTAAGAAGAACTTGCAATACATAGTAATACAAACAATGAATAAGAGCAGTTGAATATTCTTTACCCTAAAACTTAGGTACAGACACAATTACCATAATTTCATTTCATTTTAATTATTTATTTTCAACTATAACTCCATCATTTCATTATCAGGTATAAGTCCTCGTCATTGTAGCCGACTTTAAGTCTATTTAGTTAGTCTTTATCATCATGGTCGACTATGAATTGAATCATTAAGTCTCCGTTATAACAATCAACTTTGAATTTATCCAACAAGTCTTCGGCATTTCAACCTACTTAAGAATTATATAAAGAGTCTTCATCGTAACAGTCAACTTTAATTTACTCAATAAGTTTCTGTCATTACGATGAACTATAAATTTATTCAACAAGTCTGTCATTATGACCGACTTTAAAATTATTCAAAAGTTCCCATAAAACATGTTATAGCTCATGACACACACACACACATGAATCAATAAAAGAGTGATTGAAATAACAATACTTCAATTAAAGAAGTATAGATCAACGTTGTGAGCTCCCTCAACTGCTAGATCAACGTTGGACATCTCTCTTGATTTTCAAGTTAGTATCCCAAATCATTTTAACTCATTGTTTATACTAATGGTATCTCAAATTACAATTTTATATTTTTCATTACTAACTTCTCAATAAAAAAAAAAAAACATTTGATACATCATGAAATGAATTGATTTTGTGACGTTATCAGAAAAATAATAATGTGTATGATTGAACCCATGGAATCTTTAAAATTTATGGTCAAGTCTTTGTTCATGTAGTTCAGCATCTTTTGTTAATCTTTTGCATTTAATAAAAGCTAAGGCATCAGTATGAAGGCCAAAAGCTGATAGCTTACCCTACATGTCTTGGGTCCTATCAGAAAGTGAACATTGAGAAGAAATAATGCATCTTTAAAATTTATGGTCAAGTCTTTGTTCATGTAGTTCAGCATCTTTTGTTTCCATTATGTCGATCTTTTGCGTTGTCGAGCAGAGAAAGATTAATAAAAGCTAAAGCATCAGTATGAAGGCCAAAAGCTGATAGCTTACCCTACATTTCTTGGGTCCAATCGGAAAGTGAACATTGAGAAGAAATAATGCATCTTTAAAATTTATGTAGGGTATAAATTTCATTGGATCTACTTTCGTATAAAAAACAAACAAACAAGAACTTTCATGTGGATATAAATTTCAGCTCAAATATAGCCTTCTGCACTTGTAATTGCTCAACCATTTTGTATTCAGAATATATTATTTATGCTATTCTCCCGTGAAAAACAGAGACACACGTGTTTTACAGCGATTCAGCAAACTTTATTTTTATTATACAATAACAACGGGAAAAACCCAATCATCTAAATCACCATGTTTTAATATTTATCAGTGGTTCACCATGAGATGATGGAGTCCTGCCACTGTCAAAATCACCCGTAATTGATGTCGAAGCTGCATCCCAGTCATTGCTTGCATCATTCATGAGGGTTTTTTTTTCCCTACATATTTTACAGTTTTGTTGAATATTTGGCTCTTTTTGAGACAGTCCAGTTATCCTCTCCAACTCTGATGTGAAATCTCCCATTCAAGGTCGACTTTTCCCATTCAAATTCAAGCATCTTTTTGTAATATGAGCAACAAAGAAAACTTCTTCGTTTTGATAGCCCTCCTTAACTCTAACATCAAGAATATCAAAGAGTTTATTAATATCTTTCATCAACGTAATAAAATGAATGGCTAAACTTCTACTTTCTGTTGGATTTTCAGAAAATAGCAAGATCTTACTGTGATGCTCCTAATGCAACCGAAAGAGGCCGCATGCATCGATAGTGTCACGGCCTCATCATGCATGCTCCACCAAGTTACCCTGCTCATCTTTTCCAATCCTTATATTTTTTTAAAAAAAAATTGATCTCTCGACCCTTAATTTTTTACACCAATATTTTTATTTTGCAAAACAGAGTATCAAATGTTTGTTAGAATTTTTAAGGAAACATCCCTGATTAGTATCTCAAATCATTTTAACTCATTATTTATACTTATTCAATCACATCATTATTTTTTTCATAGTACTAATCGTAACTCAAATTACAATTTTATATTTTCCATTTCTAACTTGTCAATCAAAATATAGTATACTATTTAAAACACCAATATTTACACAATTACTTTTTCCAATTCCTTACTTCCATCATTTCAGATTCAACCATATCTAGAAAATTTAATTAATCAAGAATCATAATCATGATTAAATATAATTTCATCATCAAACTATTTAAGTTTAAGCATCACATCATCTTTATATCCTCAAAACCTACACAATTTAGCCAAAATTCCACATTTACACCGTTCCAATATATTGCAGCAATAACTAACTGCCTAGCAATCCCCATCACAACATTCCATATCGACCCAAGCATTTCCAATATCATTTTAAAATATCAAAATCACATAATTTAATCAAGTTTTTACATTTTCCTAAAATCCCTACCAAGGCCCGCCACTTAGGGTCCCAAATTTCAAAAATTTAGTTTTTAATATCGTTAATTTAATCATTAATTATGTTATTTAATCATTAAAATTAACCAATAACTAAACGATATTACCTTTCCAAACACAAACACACAAAAACTCTAAATTTCTAAATTTGGGGATTTTCATAAAAATTAACAAAAGAAAGTGCATTTAGAATAATAAAAACATCTTACCACAATCAATTAACCCAATTTATTAAGCCCTTTGCAAGAAATCCCAAGAATTTCTCTTTTCTCCTCCAATTTTGCAACTCTCTCTCTCTATCTCTCTATTTTTTTCTATGTTCCCAACCTCTCAAACCCTCATTTTCTCAATCAATTTTTCATACCAATTACCCACTCATATACACTCTTTAATGCCAATTTGGTGAAAGAAAACAAGATATTTCAAGAAGCCAAACTGTCGGCATTGTAGGAGAAAGAAGGTGAAACTTTTTTATTTACAACAATCCCACTATTATAAATATCCTACATGTTATTTCCATCAAATTCTTGGCCCGGTAATTTTTATTGAGCATATTTATTCTTTTATTTGTCCAAGGTTTTACACTGATTACTATGGATTTTCACCCCTAGTCATGACAAAAAAAAATTTAAATTTATTATTTTCACTACTAGAAATTTGCCTAACACCAACGGAATTACCGACGGAATTATTCTGTCGGTAAATTACGGTGATAATTACCGACGGATACTATTCCGTCTGTAATCCAGTTGGTAAATACCGACGGAATAATTCCGTTGGTATATACCGACTAAATTACAGACGGAATATATAAAATTAAAAAAAAGGCGAGCACGCTAACATGGCAGGTTTTGCTGGCGATTTTACCGAGGGATTCAAAACCGGATCTCCGTATAGTGACGTGACCAATTAACCGTAAGAAGTGCCGACAGAATCATCGACATAATGAGTCCGTCGGTGATTCCCTCGACAAAAGTGAATATATCACCACTTTGCCGACCCTCTCCTCTCCTATTTCTCCTTCTTCTTCCCCATCCCAACTCTCCCCTCCCCTCCCAAACTGCAAACAACCACCAACAAAAAAAATCCCCCTCTTCTCAACACAAGTAATATTTCTTTAAGTTTTGTGGTCACAGCATCCGTGTTCTGATTTATTGTAGATTTTATCATTTTCTGTAAGTAAATCTATCTTTTTTTAATTTTAACATTTAAATGTTAATTTTAAATGTCAATTTTATTGTTTTTTTAGTATATGTATTTTGTTAGTGTATGTACATGTTTATTGTTATTTCTCAAACAAACTTGTAGTATGAATGTATAATTTTGTACTTGTTATGGTTTGTTTTAGATTTTGTAAAATTGTATTTGGTTGTAAATTGTTGAAACTTTGTTGAATTACCGAATTACATGTGTTGTGGTGAAATAATTAATAGCTTGTTTAACGGGTCCGTTTTAATTTTTATCAATGCTATTGTGGAGTTGTAATTTCCATAAATTTATATGGACGTTGATAATTGATAATGAATATTTATGAGAAGTTGTAATTAGCTTGTTGGATAATCTCGAAATAAACCAATATTTTTGCAAATTTATTTACCTAACATAGTTAATTAATACATGTTGTCATTGTAATTTTATAAAGGTTCGATAGAAGTCATGGATGATCGTTCATGGATGTATCGAGATTCACCTCAAGGATTGCGGAGGATGGATTATTGTAATAGGGTTCAGGGTTTTATTAATTTCGCAACATCTATTCCTATAAATTTTACTGGAGGCGGTATTAGGTGTCCATACAATAAGTGTTTAAATAAAAAGTATCTGCATCCAGATGTTTTAATGATGCATCTTCTACACAAAGGGTTCATGGAGAATTACATGTGTTGGTATGCACACGGAGAAGTATTTGTTCGTAATAAGAGCATGAGAGAAAGGGTGGTTGGATCAACTTATAGTGCTAGCAACATGTAGGGAGTTGCAAATTACAACAGTAATCCTTACAGGAATATGGTTATGGATACAATGAGAATGAATCAAGGTAATGTCAGTCAATGTCCAATCATAGAAGAAGAACCTAATGTAGATGCAGCTAGGTTTTTTTATTTGTTGAAAGATTCTGACGAACCATTATGGATGGTTGCACGAACCACAGTTAATTATCGGTCGTAGCACAGGTGTTCACCATCAAGTCAGATCACGGGTTGAGTGAAGCTGGTTATGACAAAATTATCGAATGGGCGAGAAGCATTTTACTTGAAGGGAACAGGTTGAAAGAGAACTTCTATGCTGCAAATTCAATGATGAAACCCCTCCGTTTAGGATATCAGAAAATTGACATGTGCCCTAACTTCTGCTTGTTATACTACCTTGAAAATGCTGAGCTGGCCTAGTACACGACATGTGCGCATTCCCGTTACAAACCCAGAACTGGCAGGGGAAAGACTCTCGTGGCATATAAAAAAAACTTAGATACTTCCATATCACACCTACACTGCAGAGGTTATTCATGTCACCAAGGACTGCTGAGCACATGACATGGAACCAATCACATGATGCAGTTGATGGAGTGATGGAGATCCTTCCGACGGCGAAGCATGGAAACACTATAACAGTGTGCATCCTCACTTTTCAGCTGAATAAACAAATATGCATCTTGGGTTATGTACAGACGGATTCAACCCATTCGGGTCATTTGCTGCTTCTTATTCTTGTTGGCCGGTCATACTCATAGTTTATAACTTGCCACCGGGGATGTGTATGAGGCCGGAGTTCATGTTTTTATCTACTGTCATACTTGGTCCGAGCAGCCTGGGCTAGAATATAGATGTTTGTCTTCGACCGTTGATTAATGAGTTGACGCAGTTGTGGTCTTCCGGAGCTTTGACTTATGATATATCGAGGAAACAAAATTTTGTTATGAGGGAGGATTTGATGTGGACTATCAATGATTTTCTAGCTTATGGAATGGTTTCTGGTTGGAGCACGCATGGAAAACCAACATGTCCATACTACATGGAAAACAACAAGGCATTCATGCTAACAAACGAAGGTAAAGCTTCTTTTTTTTACTGTCACCGTCGTATCTTGCCACCAAATCACAGGTATAGAAAGAACAGAAATGATTTCTTTGTTGGCAAAGCTGAAAAGGAGTTGCACCCCCGCGTCTTTCTGGTGAAGAATTGCATGATGTTGTATCAAAGTATGGTGATATTATGTTTGGTCTCCAATCAATCAGGTAAACAGAAGTTTCCTAGTTTTGGTTTGACCCACAATTGGGTAAAGCGAAGTATCTTTTGGGAGCTTCCTTATTGGAAGATCAATCTCCTCCGCCATAACCTTGACGTCATGCACATAGAAAAGAACGTGTTTGAGAACATTTTCAATACCGTCATGGATGTCAAGGGGAAGACAAAGGACAACATCAAGGCTATAATTGATATAGCTTTGTTCTGTAACCGTAAAAATATGGAGTTGGTTTGTAATGGGTCACGGGTCACAAAACCCACATGATAAATGGCTTAAAAAGTCTGCATAACGCAAGCTTCGTGTTAGAGAAAAACGCACAACTACTAGTCTATAAATGGCTTAAAAGTCTGCATTTTCCTGATGAACATGCCTCGAACATATCAAGGTTGGTTAATATGGAGGAATGAAGAGTCATGACTGCCACGTGTTTATGCAAACACTCATTCCATTAGCTTATCGTGATTTGTTGCCAAAAGGGATATGGGATGCACTCACGTAGTTCAGTCATTTCTTTAGAGATATATTCCAGTAAGTTGAATGTTGATCACATTGAGAGGCTTGAAACAAATATTGTCGAGACACTATGCAAACTTGAGATGATATTCCCTCCATTATTTTTTTGACTCAATGGAGCATCTCCCCATACATTTACCATTCGAGGCAAAAGGAGGAGGACCGGTCCAGTATAGATGGATGTACCCATTCGAACGGTTAGATATTAGAGTTGCAATGTATTTCATATATAAAAGTATTTTCTTTGTTTTTCTTAATTGAAAATATTTGAGTAATTCAATGCAGGTACGTGTTCAATCTCAAGAAAAAGGTTAAGAACAAGGCGCATGTTGAGGCTTTGATATGTGAGGCCTATATTGTTGAGGAGATCTCAACATTTATCTCGTACTATTTCGAACCTCATTTGAGAACGAGAATCAATCGCGTTCCATGGCATGATGAGAGCGATGAAGTGCCTTCTAGTGGGAACTTGTCAATATTCTCTAATCCTGGACGACCCACACCTAAAAATACCATAAGGGGAAGATATTTGTCGGAAATAGAGTTCAGACAAGCAGACAATTATGTTCTATTTAACTGTGATGAGCTGAGACCTTTTATTCAGTAAGTATATGTACTATTAATTAAACTTTGTTAAGAATGTACTATTTATATATTGTAATATCATAAACTCATATAATTTGAAACAAGCTTGCAGGCAACATCGATAATATTTACTGTCCAATAACTCACAGCTGACCGAATCTCAAATCTTTCAATTACAAGATAAACAATTTATAAAGTAAACTGGTCAAACTCATGACCAAATTTGTTGCATGTCCCCGCGCGGCATCGATGGCTATTTTCATTCTGTTTGTTTGTTCTTGGGAGTCGCCACCTAGTATTTCATTGAGGGGTTACTAGGAAACTCGGGTGTACTGGTCTTGTCACAGATTCAGAGATAAGGGACCGGTTGTGGCTAGGGAAGGTATTAACACCCCTAGCGTACCCTACCTGAGGTAAGTTGCTTCGCGATTTGATGTAATTTAAAAGGTTTTGAAAGTTGTCTTGCTAATGATTTCTTAAAAAAAGAGAAGAAAAGTTCTCCTCTGTAAAAAGATTCTTATCTTATCGGATAAAGAAAACCTAATTGCTCTAGCATCAATAAAAACAAAACAAAATTTTCAATTTAATATCAAGAATGCATCTTACATATAAGATTATGATCCCCGATACCAAAAGAAAAATATTTTTCATATTTTTTGAGATATAATCCAAATTAAAACATTTAATTTTTTTTCTTTTTTTTCTTTTTAGTTTTATCAGAAACAACACATACATAAAAAATAATAACAAAACACCCACTCAAACATTTTCTTTTTACTATGTTTAAGCACATACCCATTACATGATTACAAATCAATTAAAATTCAAAATAAACCAAACAACACCTTAAACAATTTTAAATTTATAAAATGCACCCAAAAAATTCAGGAACAGTGCCGGGAAGCTCTCTGAAACTGCAGAAACAGTAGCGGCGCGTTGCTCCACGCGCCACCGTCACTGGCGGCGCTTGGGTTCACGCACCGCCGCCGATAAAGGCAGCAAAACTGGTGGATCGGGAACTTCTTCTTCTTCTTTGTCTTCCTACGCTGTCGGTGAGGACCACCATCACCTGCAACAAGGGAAACAACGCACAAACAGTAGTTGATTTTAATTTTCCTTTTTGTGTAGGTCCGTTCTCGGGTCTGCTGCTCTGTTCGGGTTTGTTATTCTTTCCTTCTTCTTTAAGCGGTAGATTTGGCGGTTGTGGAAAGAGTGTTGGAGGTCGGAGCTGCGGGTGACGCCGCCGGGGAAAGGGACAACGGTGGGTCTGTGGGCTCTGCTGAAGAGAGAAGGTGGGCAGATCTGTGGTGTGCAGAGGGAAGGTCTTGGCCGGGCATTTGTGGTGAGCGGCTGGAGGAGGGGAGCTTGTCCGGTGTGGGAGATGGAGGTGCAGCGGCGACTCCGGGTCTGTCGGGTCTTTGTGGAGGTCGGTGTGCACAGAGGCTGAAGAAGGTAGCACCTGCTGGCTGAGGGCGAAAGGAAATGGGAAACAATGGAGGTTGGTCTGTGGGGGAAATGGAAAGGGAAACGGGGGGAAAGACTGCAATGGCAGAGAGGGCTAGAAGCTTTTTGCTCTCTGGTTCTCTTTGGTCGAATGGAGGGTGGCGCTGGCTTTAGGAGGAAAGGCCAGTGAGCAAGGAAAGGAAAGGCCTTGGCTGGTGAGAGGGGGAGCGATTGTGAGAGGGAGAAGGTGGGGGGAGAAGGGGAGCAGGCAAGGAAGAAGAAATTCCAAAACCAGCGGGGGTGCGGCTGCTCTTTTTGTTTTTCCAAGTGGGGCGACCGATTGGTTTGAAAGAGATGGGTTTTTAGGGTTAGGGTTTTTTGTGCTCCCTCCAAATGTGCAAAATTGCCCCCCTTCTTGGGTGTGTTGTGGAGACCTGTATTTATAGGTAAAAATATTGTTAGGTTTCCAAACTTGGTCCCTCAACTTTTTTTTTTTTGTAAATTTGATTTTTCTTATTTTTTTTGGATTTTCTTATCAACATTGACTCGAATGAGGAAAATCAGTGATTTTACAATATAACACGTTAAAAGTCGAACGTTCCAAAGATCTTTGAAAATTTAAATTCTTTCGAGACGATGCTGAAAATGCTAAAAACGATGCAAATATATTAAAAAGGGTATTTTTTTGGATTTTCATTGTTTTTCGTTATTTTTTGATTTTTCAAAAATTTTATCAAAAAGGTGGGTCAAAAATTGGGTAACAACAAAAGTCATGAACTTAATTGAGCTCAACAATTTTTTTATCTAAAATAAAACACTTATAAAATTAAGAATCAATAAAATATCAAAGTGATTGGAAAGAAAATCAAATCGAAATAAATTATATTGCCCAAATAATAATCAACCAAAGGCCTCCACAAAAGGCGTGCGGGCCTGGACCAGCCCAGGCACTTGGGCCTTTTTTTATTTTATTTTTTTAAATGGCACATAACAGGTCATTTGCCCTTTAATGATTTGAGAAAAATAGAGGCGACACATCGTCTGCGTCGTTGAGGTAGATAACACGTCGCCTATACTACCTAGATTCCAGGACCCAAAGGTCCCTGGAAAATCAGTCTGGTCTATTTCAGATCAAGAAAAACCTATTTTTAACCATATTTTAACCTAAAAAAACCATAAAACACCTTGTAATTTCATAAATTGTTAAGGACTAAAAGCTTGTAATCTTAAAAGTTGGGGGACTAAACTATATGTCTAGCCACAATTCTAGCAAAACCATCTCTTTTTGTTGTGTTTTTCATTTTAATCTCCTCTTTTTGAATCTTGCCTTCCTTAATAAATGTACTATAATTGGTCATCAATTTGGGCCTATAAAGGTGCAATAAAAAGAAGAAGAAAAGAAGAGGGACTAAAACAAAATCATCTAATTTAAAAAAGGGTGCATATTATTGGATCATTGGATGAATTATTTTTTATAAATGATATGATTTCATTCTTTGTTTTTTTTTTTAAAATACTTGGTGTTCATCTTGCTGAGATAGATTAAATTTGACATGATTAATTTGTTTTATTAAAATTAAAAGCTGAGCCAAATTAGACCAAATTTAATAACTATTATATATTGAAACTAAAATATAATCTTTCAACTTTCGGATTTAGAGTAACTTTTGTTGGGAGTACTGGGGTGAGATAGAGAAAATCAAAGGAGTGATAAAATCACACGGAAAGATCATAAATTAATAGAACTACCACAAGGCACAAAATACTAATTATACATATATGTTGTTCGATTAGTTTAGGAACGTCTGATGAAGGGAAATACAACGACAAAATTATAAAATTGTCTAAAACTCATGCAAATCAAATGAACATAAATGTCGTGGATGTCCTTAATCACCATGTTTCGTGAGAAATCAATGGTTGGACATCCAAAGATGGAGCCGTGCCATTTCTAAAT
>Ga0307515_10020615_pt1 | contig 11746 bp, 13 predicted proteins | sample 17_EM_MG_FD_194513 | JGI IMG/M metagenome (GOLD analysis project Ga0307515, IMG submission 194513) | Populus trichocarpa ectomycorrhiza microbial communities from riparian zone in the Pacific Northwest, United States - 17_EM | ecosystem: Host-associated > Plants > Roots > Unclassified | place...
CCCCCCCCCCCCCCCCCCCCCCCCCCCCCCCCCCCCCCCCCCCCCCCCCCCCCCCCCCCCCCCCCCCCCTCTACGATACGAGATGTTCCGGGGCGCCGGCTTATGGTAACATAGCTGGGCACCCCTTCGGGGTGAATGCAAAATGATTACAAACAAACAAAGATGTTCCGGGGCAGCTACTGTCGGGAGTATGAAAATCGCGAGAAATGCATTGTGGGCCCAGGCTCTACTGATAACTCGTGTGTCGTCCTACCTGAATCAAGGATTGGGAGTGTAAGACTAAAAGGATTTAGCTAGTTCTACAGAAGCGTGGAGGGCCGGAAAATGGGGGAATCAAAGATGAGGTCTACCGTATTCATACTGAAGCATTCACGGCGTCACCTACCATGGCTAAGCCTCCAGATCAAAGAGCCTGCATTCAGCCCTTATCCTATTCCATCTAATCACTCTCCTCTCAGAAGCTTGCGATTATCGTTCTCATCGTACCGCACATTTCCTCCTTTCCCGTGCACTCGAAACCACCGGTCAGCCGAGGAGTTGCAAGCGACGAAAAATTCTGAGAACGAGAGCACCTTTCCAGTTGCCTCCTGAGGTCGCTAGAGGCTCGAATATTGTCTCACACTAGACGTTACTAGGTCTGCGAAACCCTCAACCCTAATTTGCTTCGCTGGGTGAAGGTTCCGCTTCCGGGCAGGTGCGAGACAACTTCGAATATAATTTTACATTTTGGCTGTTTTTCAAGCGTGTACCACATTCCGTGACTATTTTCAAGCTGGCGCTTACTTTTCCCGACAGAGACAAGGTGTGGAGGTGCCGACGCCAAGGGTTAGCCCTGCATGTAGGGCATGTTCAACGTCATTTACAAAATAGGCGAAACCCTATAACAAAACAACAAATTTCTCGACATTCCGCTTCTCCAACCAGAAGATAGCACCCAAGATGCTCTGTACCGGGGCAGTTGGATTGCCTGTCTTGAGAGATCTTTGGGCTTCTGCCCCAAGTCTTGATCAGACGCTATTTACCCGCTGAACGGACGCTTCACATCAGCTTGTTGGACGGGCGTCCAGTCGAGACTACGGTAACCCTTCGATCTTCATAGCACAACAGCAAGTAACAATAACACGACTCCTAAACAGAAGACGGCACTCAAGATGCTCCGATCTGTGCTAACCCCTCTTTACTCCACAAGGTCGACACCACCCCGAGTGGGAAGGGGCCGAGACGCCGTAGAAAGCGAAGTAACGGAGAGCAACAGAGGGAGTCCTGGAACATCTCGCTGCGGACCGCGATCAACATGAACGTGGAAATTACCGAGGCAGTTCGTGGAGGAAAGCGTGCCCGTCGTAACTTGGCAAACTGGCCGAGCTTCTCCTTCCTCGAGCCTATTGGAGAACTGTCTAAGCGATGCATTGAGGGGGGCGGTCACGTGGTTTCAATGATCTCCTCAGTCCTGGGATCAAGTGGATTGCTGGGGTTCTTGGCAGTGTTCTTAAGCGGCTCGGCCGGCAGGCTTTGTAGTGGCCTGCAGATCCGGCCCGGCCGCGATTTTGGAGACCTGCCTTGGCGGAGGCTAGGTTAGGCTTTATGTAGGCTGGCTGAGCCTGGCCACTTAGGAACACTGGTTCTTTGAATACCTCCCGAAGAGCTCACCTCGACTAACCAGACTCCAGAGCCAATGAATCGAGGCAGAATACCTGAGTGTATTTTCAGCAATGCCAGTACCAAAATCCCACAAGGGAGCAGGGATGTTGCAAACTAGTAAGGCTATACGTACCCTCCTGCAAAGCTCTTCTAACGCTCCTTCCGACACATAACTACAGAGAAATTCCCCATCTTCCTCACCTGCAACAATTCGACAATCCACAACCTCGCGTCAGCTAGCTACGAGGATACAGCTCCAAACAGTTCCTGTCGATAGTCCAAACCATCAAACTTAGCTATAACCTTGAGAACATCTACTTACTCCTGATACCACACGGATTGGTACAAACGTACAGCAATCAAAAAATACTCTCTAAACCGTCAGATTCCAATCCGTTCACGACTACATCCCGATGCCCCCGTTGTTGACATGTGTACACTGCGGTGGGCGTGGAAAGTTCGTATTATCTCGTGTGTATATACAAGTCTAAGATCAAGAGGAAGAGGAAGGAGAAACTCGTAGATATAATAAACGATCACGTGATCTCAGGCAAAGTCCTTCACTGCGTTAACATCCGCTAACATATGATGTGGGATGCCATCAATTGCTCGTCACAGTAACCCAAGAACCACCGCCGCTAGTAGCTATTCAGGCTCACCAGAGCATCTCTTTCCTCTTCAAACACTGCTCAGACATCACACCGCTCTACACAGCAGATCAAACAACTGTGGGCTTGGACCAGGCATCCGAATAGTCCGTCCCATCCGGGTAACGTTTTGACTGAGACTCGTAGGCGCCAGTATCTATAGGTACCTGTACGGAGCCCTATGGGAGTAGAAATGTAGCCCCGGACGGCCGAAATGATGCCCGAGATGGGACCGCGGCTTCGGGCCCCGAAAGACTACAGTTCGCCCCGGACCGTTCGTCCCTCTGGCTCGGACGCCGGTTACAACTTATTACCAACATTCGCCATCCAGAACTATAACATCGAGAACCTGTCGTATCCACCCAAATTAAGCGCCGGATATCGGAAAAGTCCAGTATGGTCTCAGCACTCGCGATGTGTTAAGTACTAGCGTGTTTATAGTTAGTTAAAGGGCCGTAAAGGATGTTCAGCTGTTTGAAATGGTACAACTGGGAGTAGACTGGGTACGACTGGAAATTTCTCAGGCTTCTGTAAGGCGTTTCAAGCGTTGCAATAGGTAGCGGGGTTCAGAAGCGTACTGTCTGCCGGCCACGCTATATACAACCGATGAAGCAGATTTCCAACAGATGTCCAGGTTGCCGACTTCGGCGAAGGTTGGGGACAAGGAGAGCTGTGTGACTGGTTGCATATCAAGTCCTGTATTTATGGCTAATTCTGGCAAATGTTAATTGGCGTGACACTGCGCAGTCAGACTATGATAAGTAATAATATACCATTACTTCTTTGTCTATACTCTACTCTAATCTTTACATCCCAACTCAAACACTAACATTCTCCCCCCACAACCCACCCCGCCGTATCATGCCCCATCAACACCCTCTCCAGCCGTCCCACACACGCCACCGCCCCTGTCCACACATCCGTAACTCTATACCTCCTTCCCGCCGTCGTCCCGGGCACCTCCCCCCAGCTCACCCCCATCCTCCTGTCCCCCTCCGCATAATTTACCACCAAAACCAGCCTCCTCCCATCCCCATACCGTCCGGCCCAAAACTCCGGCCTCCTGGTCCAATCCCACATAATCGGCGTCGCTGATTCCCCGACCGTCCCATCCTGGCTGAACTCTAGTAGGTACTGATTTGCCAGCACCTGCACCAGGCCCTTATCCAGCCTCTCAAGGTCGGTCCCAATAAGTAGCGGACTCTTCATCGCCACCCACAGCGCAAAATGACTCCGCGCCTCGGGGATCGTCACATTCCCGTTGCCCACCTCGAGCATATCCGCATCATTGTGTGCAAAAAACCCCACACGGTTGAGCAGACGCGAGGTGTACGCGGCAATGTGCGCGATTTTCTCCCAATACGCTTTTTCCCGTCAGCCTTTGCCCGAAAGGGGGGGAGGAGTGGGTACGAAAGATATCGTCAGTAACCCTCCAACTCTGCGCGGTCTGCGCGCCCCAGTCCTGGACGCCCGCCTGGCCCCATTCGCACATGGAGTAGACGATCGTGCGGTTCTGGCGCAGGAGGGCATCGCGCATGCGGCGGAAGCGGGCGGCGGTGCTGGAGGAGGCCCAGTCGTAGCCCTTTGGGGCGGCGCGGGAGTCGCCGGGGCAGGTGATGTTTGGGCCCTTTGGGTGGTCGTAGTCCGGGTGGCAGTTGTGGTATCTGTCCCTTGGCCAGGACGCGGGGACATCGCAGTTGTCGTATTTCAGGTCTTTCTTGTCAGCGTGGTTGCCGAAGGGGGAGGGGGGGCATGCGTACAGTCGATCCCCCAGTCTGCGAATGTTTCTGCGTCGACGGATTCGTGGTATAGACTCCCGGGGTAGCCGCCGCAGGTGGTGCTGCCGGCGTCGGCGTAGATGCCTACCTTGAAGCCCATAGCGTGGAGGGTGTCTGTCAGCACGTTGATGCCGTTTGGAAACTTCTTAGGGTCGGGGAGGAGGCGGTTGGTGTGGGGGTCGCGGTGGGATTTGATGGACCAGCAGTCGTCGACTGTGGTTGTTAGTAAGGATGACGGGGAGGGAGGGAGAGGGAGGGGGAGAGGGACTGTTGATGTAATTGTATCCTGCGTCTTGCAGCCCGAGAGTCTGAAGCGAGTGCGCAGCGAAAAGGACCTTGGATTCGTTAATGTCGCAGCGGTAGGCGTTCCATGAGTTCCAGCCGAGCACGGGGAGACGACCCTGAGATTATTAGGAGGAGTGGCGTGCGGGGAAGGGAGAGGGTACGGAGCCGTCTCTGGTTGATAGGCTTGCGGTGAGGGAGAGGAGGGATAGGAATGCTAGCGGCGGCAACATTCCGAGTGACAGATGTGAAATCTTGGACTTGTTGTAGAAACGGATCGAGCCGCGTAAGAGAGGTATCGAAAGGGAAGTAATTGAAGTTTCGTTGCAAGTGCAAGTCCATTTTATCTTCTCGGCCCCTTTCGGAGTTTGTCCGTCATTGAGCTCGGACGCAGGCACGTCATTTGCGTACACCAATAGCGAACAGAATCATAAAACCGCACACGACTATCAGAAACACGGCGGATTTCAATACATCGATTTCCGAATTGCCCCACTTTCCGTGAATCCTGCTGATTTCGATCCGTCCACTCCTTCCCTTCACCAAAGCTGTATGCTAGTCTCGGAGTGGTTTCCCAGTGTTCGAGACTAGTTATATGCAGGTACGACCGTGTACCAATTGGGTACAGAGTCCACTGCTTCCTCTGAGACAGACAAATGTTAACTGCACATCCGGCGCATGATTGGATATGCACCTGGTCTCCAGAAATTGAACGAGAACCCTAGCCCATCGCCAGCCTTGTTATGATGAAATGAAACTGTCGCGTGTAACCCGAGATGCAGGAACAACGACCACATGGAGAAAAAGTGAAATAACCGAATCATTCATCTGTACTCCTATAATCCAGTTCCTCAACCCGGAAAAACACCAATAACCCCCAGCCCAATCATTCACATCTCCTCCTCCACCGTCGTCTCGTTGCGATAACCTTCGGGATCTGCACCTTCCCGGCACGACAAAACCTGCTTGCGCGCGGCTCCACCTTAGCGAACAAACCTAACCTCAACATCATCTCTTCACCAGCTCCCCTAATACCATCCCACAACGCACCGACACAATGCCAGCCACAAAAACCGAGCACCTACTAACCACGTCCGGCTCGCACTTCTCAGCCACCGAATCTCACCACTCCAACACCTCCGCCTCCACCCTCTCCCTCTCCGACCTCCAGGATGCGTCAACCCTGCAGCTCCCCAGCGAAATCATCCTAGCGCCGGCAGCATCCTACCCCTCCGCCACCGCCGCAACAACAATGGCGCACGTGCGCACTGCCATCGACGATCTTGATCAGCAGATCGTGGGTTTACTTGGTGCGCCCCCCACCTCCGGTGGGTAGCTAGATACTGACGGGATGATGAACAGGAAGGCGGATGCGATATATCGAAGCTGCAGCACGGATAAAGGCGACGCGGGAGGCGGTGCGGAATCAATGGAGGGTTGATGATGTTATTTCGAAAGTGAAGGCAAAGGCTAGAAGCGTGGATTTTCCTGAGGACCTAGTGGAGCAGGTGTATGCGACGCTGGTGGAGGGGAGTATTCAGCATGAGGATCGGAGGTGGGTTGCGAGTAAAGGGGAGAACTAAGGGGGGGTAGGTGGGGATAGAGATGTTTACTGGCGGTTAGTAATATATGTCGCTTTGCGCTTTCAATGACTGACGCGAAGTGGCTGCGCGGATTTCTTGGCCCATTGAATGCGGTTTTCATTGTTAGCTGGCGAAAGTGTGTTTCTACCGCTTTCTGTGTGTTGTTGAAGTCTATAAGGTACAGGTAACAAAGCTATTAATCTTTCGATCTGCCATGTTGAATGACAGTGGCTCGTAATCGCGAGTTTAGTACGCTGCAGCGCGTTGTCACATGCATACCTGCCAGATGTTTTGACCGACCAAGTTCAAGACTAGCAAAGATGCTCAAGTACCGCATACTGTACCAAAAAAGCACCGTTTATTGATGCCGAGTTAATGCTGTACTAATGTTGAATTTTTTATAAATGTATACATTGGCTGAACTTGTGGGGCATTTTGGAATTTGCAACAATATCAATTGTTTTGAATGTGGGATCAATTTCACAATAATGTAGTACAGAAAACCACATTAGATGGTATATGAATGTCACATTGATGCTGGATTGCTGTCATTCAAAATGATGTGCATTGAGTTAAATAGTACAGTTATCCTACATTACTTCCACATGTGTATATTCTGCAAATGCCTGCAAATGTTCACATACTCCCATGCATGCCAACACATGCCTAGACATGCCTGAAGGCTTACCTGTAGGCTCCATACAGCCAGCTGAGCGACATATTGTAAAAACATATCTGTGTCATAATTCAAATCTGTTTTGGTGGTTATTGTATCCATCTACCAAGCACTACATAACTGTACCAATAAACCCCCATTTATTAATACTAAATTAATATTGCATGAATGTTAGTTTCTATGTAAATATACACATCAGTTCACCTTGTAAAATATTCCAGACTTTGTAAGAATTTAAATTGCATTAAATGATAGATCAATGTTACAATAATATAGCACATTGAAATATTTCACTAATACTAGATTTAATATACATTGATCTCACATTTAGAACAAGATACAGTGATAAAAATATAAAGATCAGACCGCATTGGTTCTAGATGTATATATTTCTTGATCTCTGCATATACTACCCGCTATCTGCTCTGTGTATTAGGTAGCTGCTGCTACTGTTTTAACTGCAAAAATAATTTTCATAGCTTCTTATACTGGGACTTGAATCTATGCTCTTGAATACAAGTACAGCTTTGTAATTACTATACTATATGGTGTATTGCTGCTGTGTTTTGTTAGGGCCCTATAAAGACATCGATGTGTATTACTCTTGCAGTAATGTAGTGAGAATGTGGAATGCATGCCACAGACATGCTAATATTCCATACTATTTAATTCACCAATATTACCCCATTCTAATAAATGTATAATTATGTACAATGTTATATTTGCTGGTATACCACATTACTGTGGTACTCTGAACTATTCCCCTCTAATTGAAAAGTTAAATTTAGTAATATGCAACATTGACTGAACTCTAAAAGTCATTCTGCACTCGGGTAAATGTGGCACTACAGTCACATCACTGAACAGAGTGTTTTTGGCATAGTAGTCGTTTAGCAGTCACTACCGCCATCTCCACTACTATTGATATCACTACAACTATCATCTCATCAATGAAACAAGTGGCCCAGAAGCAATGCAGTTTCCCTCTATCCATTAGCTATATTATACATAACAAACCAAATTATCTCTCACTTATGTACACTCTCACTTTGTGACTTGTAGCAACCATTCATCGGGTGCAGAGTCGAGTAGATCCCCAACATCAATGTCACAGTACCATGCTTGTATGTGATTACAACATCCCTATCAAGTGCGGCAAAGTAGTCACTGTATCTGAAGCAAAATACCAATATCGTTTTTCATCAACTTCAGCAGATATCCATAATGGCAGAGTTGATTATGGCTAGTACATCTGGAATAGGGTTTGGGGTATGTTAAGCAGCTGACTATGTTCTGGTTATCTGGTAAGACAGTAGAAACAGAACCTGCCATGGCAGCTATGTGCACTGTACAAGTACATACTTGGGCTTGGTAATGAGGGTAGACATTAATGGGTGAATTTAGGTGAAATGCTAATCCTGGAAACCCCAGGCTCACCTATAATGCTGTTCCGTGGCTGTACAATGAAGTCTCTTTGTATTGATCATACACCAATGGCAGGCATACTTTAATATAGTGCAAAGAAATTAATTCTGCACAATAACTGCAATATACCCTTGCAGTGATTCCTGCCTGGGCTTAATGGAGAAGTAAGTGTGGTTATCTTTTAAAGACATGATTGTGAGGAGGCTGAAGAGAATTGTGCAAATTTTGGTTGGTGAGAACCTCAAGCAGCAAAAGATGCAAGAGTTATACTTTGCAGTGGACTGGGAATGTATTTTTCATTGTCTAGCATCTATATAGTGTTAGCAATGGGTCTGGGTAACCTGTCAGCATTCTGGGTTCGAACCGCAAAAGTGGGTCAGTTCAGTTTCAGACCTATCCAAAAACTCGACCCGCCAATTGTTGGCAGGCCAAACCCTTACCGATACCACTCAGCACATGTGTTCTGCCAAGATTGGATAGACCTTTCTGTTCCAATCTCCATTTCTGGTTGTTGGGTTATTCTATTTATGGTTGCATTCTGATATACTACTGTTAATTGCAAAATATTGACTTTGATATGTCATTGTCTGTTGTTGATGTATTGGCCACCTTTATAATCAAAAAATAGAGAGACATGCTCCCTGCCCCATCCTGACAATGAGAGTCAACAGAGCTTCATCAATTTTTGGTCTTGCATCTTGGCTAATCTGAGTGGTGATTGGATGCAGACATTCATAAATGAGGTAGAGGCCACATTTATATTCAAAAAAGAAAGAGACACACTCCCTGCCCCATTCTGGAAATGAGCATCAACAGAGTGTCAACAATTTTTGGCCTTGCATCATTGTCAATCTGAGTGGCGATTGGTTGCAGACATTAATAAATGAGGTATCGGCTGCCTTTATAGGCAACACAGAAAGCGACACGCTCCCAGCCCCATTCTGAAAATGAGAGTCAACAGACTGTCAACGATTTTTGATCTTGTAAGTCAGGTAATGAATCCGAGACTTGGTCGCTGCAATGCATAATGACAGTATTGGGCACATTAATAGGCAAGAATGCTTGCCGCAACATCGCGACTATCTCCTAAAAATGAGCCTCAATGGAGTGTCAACGATTTTTGGTCTTGTAAGTCAGGTAATTAACAAGTGATTTGGTCATTGTTACACATAATCAATGTTTTGGCTGCTTGTTTAGACAACAAACAAAGCAACATGCTCCCTGCCCCATCTTGAGAATAAGCGTCAACAGAGCGTCAACGATTTGTGGCCTTGAATCATGGTTAATCAAAGTGCGATGCAGCCATGATTGTCTATAGACGAAGTTTTGACCAGTTTTAGTGGATAAAACACTCATGAAAACTGCGTTGCAGCTTTGAAAATGAATTAAGTTGCGATTGTCCAGGAGGGTGTCATGGCAATATGTCTTGCTTATCAGTCCAGAACGGGTGCCAACTCCGAGTTTATAGGTATCTGCAATCAAGCGCCACTTAGAATACCCAAGATGCAAGACAAAAAATTGTTGATGCTCTGTTGATGCTCATTGTCAAGATAGGGCAGGGAGCGTGTCGCTGTCTCTTTTGCCTATAAAGGTGGCCAATACTTTGATTATCTATAACAACGACTAAGTGGGTTTTTAATTACCTGACTTACAACACCAAAAATCCTTGATGTGCAGTTGATGTTCGTTTTGCCACGGCAGTATCCCCAATATGCAACCATTGAATTATGCATACAATATCAGTAATGGTGTTTTGGCAGCCATGCTATTATCTTCATGTACTTTCTCCTTTATCAATACATTGTTCTATAATAACACATATAAATATATCCTTTAAAATATATTTTAAAGTGTCTGCTAATTGTAGATAATAATACCCTCAAAAATCCTGTTTCTTTCAATCAATGCTTGTCACCACTTACAGGTTCGCTCAATAGGCTGCTCTTGTCTGCAAAATGGATGTCAGCTGCATTACCACACAACAGGGAGTGTTCTAACCAGTGGATGTTCCTTCAGCGGTGAGCAAATCTGGAATAAAATCTGTATCGCGCTTGCGATCTTTGGCATATGCATCAAGATTGAAACATTCAGTGCTGGGAATACGAGTATGTATATACCTATATCTGTGTGGCAAACCTTCGATTTGGGAACTATGATCTCCCTCATTGTCACTGGGTGGCGCAGGTGGCATTCTGGGCGGAGGTGAGGCCGGTTCTGGTGGAGGTGCACCTGTACCTTCGCATCTCCAGCGTGTGGGCATATTCTTTGGTGCACCATTTCGGCCAGCCAGGCAGCTGTCCATTTGATTATCACGAACCATTGATGGGTGTATTTCTGTCCCCGCCTTCTGCTTACTGTGCTCAGACAACTGAACTCCCTGCTTCGTCTCTTCTTTGACTTCAGCGCAAGGTATCTTGATCAGGTATTGCATCTCCTCTAATGTGGCGTGCAAAAACCCTACTTTGGCCATTTTGGCCATATTTAAGTCAAGGTGCATGTCGGACTGTTCTAGCTGTGCCCGACCTCCTTGCCTTGCCATAGTAGCTGACTAGTTGAAACCCCACAAGGAAATAGTTACTGCTTCTATAAATGAGATTCGGCTATTACCTCAATCATATATGACTCCGTAACCTCCTTCGTTGTATTTCTAGCCGGCTTTGTCCACTCATGGGGAGGTTTATCTTGAACTTCGTCCCTGAAAATTGCAGAACTCACAGCATCAAGATGTGCAATGTCGTGGACTGTGTGGACAACTGCCTTGGTCGACCTTGGAGGTTTCCCATAATGGGTAGCTATACATTGGTCACGTAGCACACTACATACACCAGCTGTACATTATATTATCAGTTGACGGCCGTCTACCACGTTATGAATGTACTCTAATTCTATCCCATACACCTTCTCATTCTTGCTGCATCCAGTATTACGGAACATTTTTAAATGTCTGTCCTAGGTCATATTGTAGGTGGCTGCATTGGCAGTGTCACGGTGGACTAACTGGTGTCTGCGTTGCTGCTGTGTCCCTGTGGGGGTGCATTGGATGAAACGCCTGTCAGTCGGCTTGATTTGGATGCACTCACACCTTGCTGAGCTGTTTGTGGAGGTATGATTAGCTGTTGTGGACAATCTAAGGAAGATGATAATGAAAAGATGTGGGAAGTCCTGAGGGATATATAGTTAGCATCAAGTCAAACTGGAATGAGTGACAGCCAACTTGCATGTGCTACTCAACACAAATCCTACTGCATATAGCTGCAGGTCGCGGGGTTTTGAAATGGTCCCATGCTTTGCAGTAAGTCAGTCTTGTGATGTTTGTTTGTTTACAGGGATAAATAATGCTAAACGACACCTGAATTCTCATGATTGTAAGTAGTGTTAGCAACGGGTCCGGGTAACCCGCCAACGGTCCGGGTTTGGACCAGAAAAACGGTTCGGTTCGGTTCCAGACCCGTTCAAAAACCCAACCCGGAGCTTCTTGGCGGGCCAAACCCGTACCCGTACCCGTCAACCCGCGGGTTTTGCCGCGTTGGGCTAGACCCGTCGGTTCCAGTCTCCGGTTCTCCTTTTCGGGTTTTTCTATTTATGGCCGCAATCATATATGTTACTGTTATGTGCAAAATATTAACTTTGGTACATCATTCTCTTTATTGGTTTCATTGGCAGCCTTTATACTCAAAACAAGGAGAGACATGCTCCCTGCTACATCCTGAAGTT
>Ga0307515_10020616_pt1 | contig 11746 bp, 4 predicted proteins | sample 17_EM_MG_FD_194513 | JGI IMG/M metagenome (GOLD analysis project Ga0307515, IMG submission 194513) | Populus trichocarpa ectomycorrhiza microbial communities from riparian zone in the Pacific Northwest, United States - 17_EM | ecosystem: Host-associated > Plants > Roots > Unclassified | place...
TTGTTGTTGAGATTGCTAGGGTTAGATTTTTGATTTTTTGGTGTGTTTTTGACTGACCGAGGTGATGGTGTGACCGAGGTGATGGTGGAATACGTTATTTATTTAAAATAAACGCCTCTTCTAAAAGTCCTCTAAGCGCCATTATACTAGGGTATTATTAAGTTACAGATAAACTATTATTAAAGCGCCCCCGGTTAGAATTATAGCAAACTCTAAGTCTATAAAATAACCTTTAATAAAATATTATATCTATGGTTAACATTAAACAGGAAATCCAATATTGCTAAGGGAGGGCTAGTACTTCTCTCTCTTATTTATAAGGCGCCACATAATTAAAAATCACCCTAAGCCATTTTGTATTGGGATAAAGACGAGCAATTTATAGAGAAAGGAAAAGGAGAGTAAAGGACTAGCGGTTACGAATTACCTATCTATATACATGCCAAAGAATAATAAGGACACTCTTTTATTAGTTAAAATCGGCCATAAGGACGGATAGAATATCTTTAATTTATTTAGTTTAGGGGACTAAAATACTTTAGAGTTTTAGGGAGATGCTACAGAAGAAGCTAGAGATTAACTCTTATCTATAAATAAATAGTATATATCGCTTTAGATTACTACTTATTACTACCTCTTCTCTAACTTAATCCGTGCCCTTATTATATAACATTTATACTTAGTAAAAACTCCTTTTATTACTTCTCTATCTTCTATACCTAATTCTTTAACTAGCTTCCCTTTACCGTCTTTAATAATATATAATCCGCCTTTAAATGTTATAGTTATATCCTCTATTATCTTAAATTTATAACCTTTAATCTCCTCCTATTCCCCACTAAGTGCCTTATCCCTAGCCTTAGCGGATATAACCTATATAGCTAGAAGTGCGACTACATAAGTTAGCGGGACTAGTGGCTATAAAGGAGAGGCGTTCCATAGACGTAAAACATTAAGTAAATATTATCTTTTATAAAGCGTTCTTAATTACAGGTAGCCGTCTAAGGAGAAATAGCGGGCTAATATAGGAATTTGTTTTAGAATAAAAGGCCGTAAAGTATATATATATTAAAGCACAACTATTATAGAAGATATAAGTAATTAGGTATACGCTACGTCGGGTAAAATAGCTAAGCTAATATTTACCTTAATAGTAAGAATAGAATTGCTAAATAACTAGGAGAGGTAGAACGTAAGAAATATAAAAAGAGATAAATTATAGGCTTAAACGGAGAGCGGCTTTGCAGAACTACGCTGCGAATAATTAGCGAAGTAGGGTTAAAGGAAATTTATAAGGGAAAATAGAGGTGTTACTACAGCTAATAGGTTTATAGCTACTTAGACATTAGTACCCAATAGGAAGGCTTATATAAAAGAATTGCTAAGCGGCTACCTCTTAGGCTAAGCTGCGGCCGGATTTACTCTACCCCACTATTAAAGCTTTCTAGCGCAGAATATTATGTATATAATTAGGCCACTAGCCAAACAGTAAAATGGGTAAGGTGTCTACTATAACGCGCATTTTAGCTATATATTGGAGTTACCAGATATATATAGCCCCTCCGCCAATAAAATATCTTATAAGGATTAGATTCTTATAGCTTATTCTTATTTATAAGGCAAATTAACTAAAAACTAAGTTTCTACAGCTAGTTTATGCGCCTTTATATTATATATATAAGTTAATTAATTATTAACGTCTAACTTTATATTATTTGTACTACTGCTCGGTTTTAGCTTTATTATATAATTTTAATTAGCTGGCCAAGTCGTAAACGGAGTTTCAGCCTTACATTCTCTATTGTTTATAGCGTTATAAGTAGTAATAAGTAGCTCTTACTTACCGCCCTTAAAAAAGTAATACTCTTACGGACCTTTTTATGCAGCCCTTATATTAGGAAATACGCTATAAATAGATTAAGCCAGAAATGGAATACATAACAAGAAATGCTAACCGCTAACTAGCACTAAAAAGACCAGTCCTATTAGCAGCGCCAATTAGGATAATATATAGCTCGCACCTTTACGCACCTTTGCAGTTACATCGGGAAATAATATTTGCGAGAATGTCTTTTTACCTATTATATAGTTCTTCTAGGTAATAAAGTCACTGTAGCTACCCTCCTAGTTTTCTAGCTCACTACCCTTAGTTAAATTCGGTTAGCTATAAGTTTCTAATTAGCTTTCCTTATTCCTAAGAATAACAGACGTTAAAGTTAATTAGTAAGTAAGCCTTAAAATACTCCACACTAAGAACTAATATAAGAAGTATATCTAGTTATGCCTTATTCCATATATACGTAGAAATAAATTCAATATTCTTACAGACACTTTAAAGACGGCGAATTTATTAAATATTTAAATTACGCTAGAACGGACACGAGGTGTTCTAGTAATGTGATTTAATATATAGATATAAAGATATCGACATATTTATATAGAGCGTGTTTAAGAAGCAGATGATTATATTAAAGAATAGGTAGCGAATACTAATAATACCTAAAGAGGGTATAAGAGCTAGTAACAAGCGAATAATAATAGGCTATTAAAAATATATCTCTAGTATTCTAAGCTCCCTATACTAGCATTAATTAGGTTAAATAAAGGAAGTAATAAGTATATGCTAAGTAAGGCGAAGAGTCTATAGTTTGCCGGTCCTCTAGTAAAAGGTTTATATTCTAGCTATATTCTATAATCCCCTACCCCTAACGCGTCTACTAGCTTCTAAGTAAGCTTAATAGTTTCCTCTAGCTCCGACTTTACGTAGTTTTTATTATCCTAGAAAGTGGCCGCCTTAAAATCTATAAACTTCGCTTTCTTACCTTCAATCACGATATTATACTTATTTAGGTCTCTATAGACAACTCTTACGCTATATAACTATAGTATAGCATCTTTATAGATCTCTAAATCCTTTATATCTGGGTGACGGCTATTAAAAGCTTCTATTAAAAAGCCTATAACCCGACTTTTTATTTCTTTATAAACGTAGCCTAAGAACTTTAGCATAAATATAAACCTATATATCTTAAGAGTACTGTAAGCCTTAATCTCTATATAAAGAGCTTTAAGCTTATACCCGAATCTAGCAATCTTTAAAATGTATATCTTCCCTTATATACCTATAAATAAAACTCTATCGCTGATCTAACCGACCGGAGTAAGGCCTAGAAAATTGTAGTATTAATAGGAGCGTATAGGAATGGGGAGTTAATATAACTGGTGCGGTTTAAAGGTATTTACTAGACATAAGATCCTATAAGACGTCTTATAGACCATAAGCATATTCCACTATTTATTCCAGGCTAGAAGAGAGCGCAATTTTGCAAGTATCCTTAAGCTATTAGTTTAATTAGTTATAGGTATAATGTTTATATATAGAACCGAGACGTAAATAATTCGTGCGCCTCTTTGGATTTGGTAGAGGTAGTTATTGTCCTCTAAATTAAGGGATAATACTTCCTCTGTACATTCTATGTATAGCTATAACGACGCTTACTAACGATATATAGGGAGTTCTGCAGATTTTCTGGTTTAGAGAAGCCATTAGCGATAGTTAACAACTTAGGATTAATAACTAGAATAGCAAATAGTGAGAAGATAGTAATATACCATATGTTAGTAATTAAGATGCAGAAGCCTGCTCTTTAATTACATAATGCTAGCGATCCTAAGGAGACACTAAGTCGTATATAGCTGCTTATTACGGACAATAACTAAAAAGGCTTAAGCTTTTATAGCAACCCCACTTAACACCTTATTAAATACGTTGAAATTAAACTTCCCCTCCTTTAAGAGCGCATAATACTAAGGTATACAGCCTTAGAAGATAATAATAACATTAACTAAAGAGGCTTAAACTAATTATCTTATAGTAAAGGTATTAGTGCCCTTTTTAATAGCCCTCTGGATTTAGAACCTTTGTAGATATAATTGCATATATATAGCTCTTGTATGAAATTTCGTCGCCTTAGTCCTATAATATTTACTTAACATTTAGATAATATTACTCCGCTGCCTCAAATGGTTCCCAGTACCTTGCTAATAAACTTTTAAAAAGCTTCTTAAATCTTTTATGCTTATGATATAATTACGCCAAGACGACTACTGACCGTAACATGAGCGCGAAGGCCATGCTAAGCTGGATTTTTTAACCTATATACAGTTCCCACACTACCTTCTCGCACTGCCCTTTAAAGTATATAACACCGCAGTGTTACAGAACTCTGTCTTAAAAAAAATGCTTAACTTGCCTTCGCTCGTCCCTATATACTTTAGACTTGACATAGATTATTACTAGTAAAATTAAGATTGGCCTTAGATATAGGGTTTAATATTGCGGAAATAGTTTAAATATAGTGGCTGTATTAACCTACGCAAGATTGCGGGTATATTAAGGCCTATAAAAGGTATAAAAAGGAAGATAGTAATTATAATACAGCTTAGATTAAAAGGGAACTAGCGTACTAGCGCAAATGTAATAATAAAGAGGGAGGGTGTAAATGCCCTCCACCGTTAGAAGCACTAGTAGAACTATTTTTAAAGGAGTGCTAAACGAATAAAGGCGACGTATGTCCCCTCTTTAAAGTACTACAATATTGGTATATAGAAAGGCTAGCGTTAGCAATCTAGGTTAATGGCCTTCTAAGCTTAGGCTTTTCTTTAGTATTTTTAAAGTAGTAGGAGAACTTCTATTAAGCAGAGCTGGTGTCTGCCATTTAGGCTACTATTTCCAATCTAAATGCTTTTAATTGTTTTAACTCCCTATACTCCGTTTTAACTAGCCACGTATAAAAAGAATAGGATAAGTATATTAAGAAGATTGCAGGCTAGGCCTCTAAATTTTCCGTAACGTTATAAAACTTCGCCGCTTTAGACGAAATTAGACAAAGAAACTAACTCCTTTAGGGACATTAAAAAAAATTTTTAATGTTAGTACGGTGTATATAATTCTGTAGATAAAATAGTAAGGGAATCTAGCAGTAAATAGGATAAAGTACTATAGTTATAATAAACCTTACTCCATAAAAACGGTTTAAAAGATTTTAAGGATATTATAGCGGCCTTAATAAATCACTTCCCTTATAATATGTGCTAGTACGCCTATACTATACCTAGTGTCTAATCTAGGAAGCGACTAAATATATCGTCCTACTTTATACCTATCTTGTTCTTATACGCGAGTAAGCGCTAATTATCCGACTCTAGCTACGGCCGACGTGTTCGGACTTATACGCGCCTATGCTCTCTATAGAGCCGCCCGTCGTCAGCGGCGGCGGCGGCGGCACTAGTATTAGAATTACTACCGCCTGAGCTTTTACTACCTAAGCTTTGGCTGCCATTCCCAAAATTGTCATCTCTATCGTTATCCTCCTCCTCGTCGTCTAGACTAATAGAATCATTATTAGCACCTTTGCCGTGCGGACTACATATACCAGTTTTACTGGCGGCATAGTTACTGCTTTACTGCGTTAAGCTTAGATTAGCGTATACGTTTAGCGCATTATTATACTAATAACCTACTAATAGCTATAAATCTAACGTTAACTGCGTTATATAAATAAGTTACCCTATATTACTAAGCAAGTCGCGTATAATTATTAACGATTTTAAAGATAACTTTAACGTTATCTTATTTTAATAGATAATCGCTATTACTAATATCGTACATTCTAGCACCTGGTAAAGGGTAATATTAGTTAGCTAATAGTCCGCATAGTTGCTCTGTCTATAGTTAATAGTGTAGTTATATACTACCTTCGCTCCTAGAGAGGATATTTAAAGGAAGGTAATCCGAGTTATAATATTTGCTTTAGATCCAAAGTGGCGGCGTGCTAGTAATAACTTTAAATATTATAATATTTTTATAGGCCTTATGCTCCCGTTAAGCCGTTTAAAACTTATTTCTATTAGACCACGCCGATTATCCTAAAATAGACAATTGCTATATTTATATTGCTATAAAGTTGCTATACTAGCCCTATGGGACACCTCCTAGTCGCTATTAGGGTCGTCCTCGCCGCTCTCCCTAACCTCACCATCGCTGCTATTACTTTTATCTTTACCTATATATATATCCTTATTAACGTATTAATCGCCCTCCGTTTATCTATATAGAGAGACTAATTATCTTAAGGGCTCCAGCGGCCCCGTATTTAGCCTATGCCCTTAGTATTTACTATTCCCGCCATTTATTAAATTAAGGATATCGCTTTAAGGTAAGTCCAGGATATTAGCGTTATTATCTTTATTACTATCGTCTAGGTTACTAGTATTTAGATTATTGCTAGTTCTAAAAGGCGAAATTAGGCTACCGCGGCCCGGCGGCGGCGTTAACTTTAGTATATACACAGGACTAAATATAAGGCTCTCTACCTATAGCTAGGCCAACCTCCGCCGCTTTACTAAATAAGGGTCTTCTAAAGCCGGTTCTAAAGTTAAATCTAGCACTTTTATGGAGGAGATAGCTATATTGGCGGATAAAGCGCGCTTCCGCTTATATATTATAGACAGCTAACTTATTATACCTAGATCCTTATAGAGAGGTTTATCCCACTCTAGTAGACTATCTTTAAATACGTTAAATTAGGGACTCTATAAGGCTATAGGAAGATTACTTATCGTTATATACGCCTCTAGCATTCTCTATAAAGGGGCGCGTATATTAGCTGCGTCTAGGCCATTATCCTAATATTCTGGCGATCCGCTACCGGATTAGATATCCCCTATACTATAGTTTGCTCTAGCTATATTATCCTCTAAAACTAAAGGAAATTTTATTATTAATTAGTAAATAAGAGCTATAACGCTATTAATATATCTACCTAGACTGCTTCTATTAAACAACTTATCTATAGTTAAGTTTATCTCCTTAACGCCTATAGCCTAGTTAGCCCCTTTCTAGCCAGGCTAGTAACTCTATAGTATCTACGGAGGAATAGGGCTAAGACTACCTTCGCTGTCTATATGTATATATTAGCTAATATCTATTATCTTATACCGTTTAAAACATAAATAGTACCTTAATATGGCGAACCTAAAGGATTAATAGCTCTTACTAAAGCCAGTAGTCCCAGATCTAGAGAAACGTAACGCTTTAGAGTCTAGTAGATTGGTTAAGAAGTCGTTAATATTAGCTTACTCTCTATTATATTTAGGGGAGCCAGCTTCGCTAAGGTTAGGTTTTATTATTTTAGGCTTCGCCTTAGGCTTAGCCTTATATTTTATCTTAGGCTTAAGTATTAGAGGAATATAAGGAATATATTTTATAGGAGGAAGTAAAGGGGTAAGTAAAAGAGTGCTAAAAGAGGAGGTTATTTTAGTGCTAAGATTTGCTAGCTTCTCTAGTTAAAAGGGTAGGAGCTAGTCTAGAGGTTAAAATATATAGCTACCTCTCTAAGCTAAGGAGTGTCACTTTATATACTGCTGCCGACAACGCCGCCCGAGGTAGGATCGTGAGGAACCTATATAAATGCCGCATCCTAGCGTAGAAGCTTAGTTATAGGGGGCAGTGCAAGGGAGCTGCCTGTATTAGGGGCAGTGAGGACTAGCTTAAAGTCCTATTACCCTTAGCGTCTCTATTATAACAAGAGTATACATGGCTCCCTAGGCGATTAGCTAGCAAATGTCGCAAGCTAGACCGTTTTCCGCATCTCTGTATACCTATCTATATTATAACCTACCGTCTGCATCTTTTAGCTAATTAAGGATCTATATCACTTTAAATAAAGCCACTAATTGCTAGCTAATCCTTTAATTATTAGCCAACCTCTTATATAGGACGAGGCTATATTAAATAACGCATTAATAACCAATTCTTGCTAGGGCTTCCTCTACGCTAGTTAGACGGTTAAGTTAGAGGGCTCCGTTTATATTTTATAGCGCGCCTAACGCTATTACTAAGCTATTATCGGCCAACTTCTAGTCACTAGCTCCCTGCTAGTTGCATTATAATATTATAACTACGCTAGATACTTTATATAAGGCGCAGCATTCTATAGGGGCTATAATAGTAATATAAAGGTTATAAGAACAAAATTAATGCCTTATACTAGTAACCTACCGTATTATTACTAAGGGATTTAGCCTTAGTGGGACGCGGGTAGCGGAGCGCGGATTAGCTAGTGTATTCTACTAAAGGGCTAAAGTTAGAGAGTGCGATGTAAGGCAGTTAGAGCTAATATAATGGTATAAGTGCTATATATTCTTTAGCTAAAATATATATTATATAGTGCGTAGCAAATGCTATTAGTAACCCTAAGGTAGAGAATAAGTTCCTAAATATATAGGCTAGCGCCAACTATGCGACTAGTAGGAGGTATTACCACCTTAACCGCAGCCGTAACTCGCCTAAGAGGAAAGTATAAAAGTTAATAAGAGAAGGATAAGGAGAGCATATATAAGAGAGAAGGAGAGGCGTCTATAAACTGCTTATGGGGATAAGTCTAGAAGCGGCCTCTCTAGTAGCGGCTTAGGGTGCCTAGAAGCGGACGGCATAGTATATATAAAAATAAGACAATAGGGAGGAATAGATTAACGGAAGTAGAGTTAGGGATAGTGCATATACTGCGGCAGAGTTTAAAAAAAAAAAGCCTTATAATAGATGATTGGGGCGCAATAGAGGGGGCGGTTAGGATGGACGGCAGAAGAGCGAGGGGGGAGAAGGGAGAGAGTAGAGAAAAAAAGTTAAGAAGGATGGAGGATAAAAGACGGCGAAGGGAGGGCCTTTTATGGTTGGTCGTCAAGGAAGATTGCTAGTTAGGGTGTAGCGCGAAAGTCGTAAGCGAGGCGCGGATTACCTAAACGGGGAGCCTCCATCTCCTAATGCAGGCTTGCCGTCTAATTGTTTACTAAATAAAATCGAATTATAATTATAATTAAATATAGATATATAGTTTTGAATATAGTTTTATTAAATTTTATCTTAAAAAGCCTTTTTAGTATAATATTACTAAGTTGGGTTTTTTTAACGAAATATAGTTAAATTATTTAATAAACTTAAAAATTAAACGCCTTTTTTGATATTTTATATATTATTAGGTAAGGTATTACTTCGCTTATATATCGTCTTATATAGTATATATAGCAACTTACCACTTACTTGCTTACCTTTTATAGATTTGTAAAATAGCTCAGTAGTATAGAACTTATCACCTCACATATATTTAATATTTAATTTAATAAAGATTTTAAATAGCTCTAGTTTTAAGCTTAATTATAATTTATTTAAAGTGATAAAATAGTAAAGTAAATATTATATAATTATTATATAACCTATTATTATCTTATAAAGTGCACTAGATTAGAGAAAAGTTTTTACTATATTCGGATATTAATTATAGTATATTTCCTTATATTTAATTCTAAGTGTGGTTTTACGCCATTATACAATCAATTAGACAAGTTCTAGAGAAGCAGGGGTCAAGTTGCAAGATCGTAAGACTCACAAAATGGTTGTGGAAACTTTATGGAAATATATGTAGTCCAGTAATGGTTCTGCTGTCATTCCATGTAGATAGGCGGTTGTAGGCAACCATTACTCCTTGTATTATCATTGCAAGACAGTCTCAAGTTAATTCCGCAAGACTCTCGGTAATAAAGGAGTGGGTGCCCGTTCACGTAATAGTGTGACTTCTTCTCAGTCGAATACTAAATATGTAATATTCCTAGGTTGGGAATGACTTTTACGATTAAGTAGACATTTTCCTACATTTCTGGCTTCTAGTACATCTACTCGTCTAGCACAGCTTCGATAATGCTGCTATTCACATTGTCTATTCCATGGATCTTTAAAATCCTGAATCCACCCTGGCCAAGCAAACGATGCCATTGCCCAAGGTTCCGCTCCTTACCGGCGATAAGAAGCATATGTATATCCCGGAGGACCTTTCCCATATCGGGATTGCGATCTGGCAATACAAGGTCACAAATGAGTAGTCGAGAGTGCGAGTGGCCTCGCATAGCCGGGGCAAGATTGCTCAGGATTTGAAGGCAATAGCTATCGGGCCAATCATGGAAGATTGACTTGAAGAAGTAGTTCGCCCCTAATACCGGTCAGTTAACATACCAGTTTTGTAGGAGTTAATCATGGAATTCATTTCGACAATTACTAACTCACCCTTAATAGGCTGTTGCTCCTTAAAGAAGTCGTATGGTTGCAAGGCGACTTCATCCTCAGGGACCACAGTGCCGCCCTCCAGCACTACTTTCATATCCTCCAAAACAATCCTGCCTTTCATATGAGGATAGACGCTTCGAATTTCATTGATAACGTGACCTTTCCCTCCACCTACGTCTACCAGTACGAGACCCTCCGCATTTGCTTCCAAATGGTCAAATGGATACGAAGTCACGACCTCATTCAACCCAAGAACAGCAGTGATAGTCATTGCACTATTAAAAATTGCCATTCGCTCCGGCATTGTTTCCAGGATATCGAAAACACTAGCGTCATGGGTGCTATGAGCGAAAGTAAAGGGACTGTTCTTAGCATCTTCGGGATTCTTAAACCCGTGTTTGAGATAGTACTTTCCAGCCGAGAGGACGTGCCCCTGCAACATGTTATCGAATAGGTGCCTAGTCGATGCTTGCGCGGGAGGGGTGGTTAAGAAGCGTGAGAGCGGTGTATGACTGTAAGCCAAGAGCCCAGATGAGGAGTCTGACTCCTGAAGAATATCAAATGCGCCAAGCACGCGTGATATGCGCAGGACAAATTCCTCCTCAGCATTGGTCTTCTTTGCAAGCTCCGCTACTTCCAAGGGCTCGCCAGAGAGCGGCAAGGCGCCAAAAAGCCCCATCTCCACTGCGATACGGACCGCAACGTTAACATTGGGCCTGAAATTCAGTTCCATGATTTGCTGGTGTATGGGTGCTGTGACTCTAGAGAGTTTAGTCGAAGCTGTTTGAAGCCTTTGGAGGGCTTGCGCTTTCTCTGAGGGTGTATTCGCTTTTTCATATTGGCTTATTGAGGCTTGAATGGCTGTTGACAAAGACGAAAGAACTGGAAAAGGAGGTTCGAGAGGTGGAGGCCCACTGGACGCTGCTCCCGACATAGCAGCTGACGAGATTCCACACTCTTTATATAGGCGCTAAACAAGGCGTTCGGATATGTTTTTCGACAACGGTCAACACTCAGATACCTCTACCAACGATCTTATATGCGGGGTGTTACGAACCATTATCTTGATAAGAGTGCCTTCATCGGCGATCTTAAACGCCGACCCGCCGAATGGACGGAACTCCGAGGCTCGGTTGATTTCGGGGCGCAGCTCAGCGTCGGGGTACAGCTGAGCGTGGTCCGGAGAAAGTTGAACGTGGTCGCCGATGGGGGTCGGCGAAAGTTGAGCGTGGTCGCCGATGGAGCGCCGGCAAAAGGTCGGCGGTACTCAACTTTTACCCATACAGAACGCGCATTAGTAGCCACAATTTACCTTAGCAACCGTATGCACTGGATATATAATGCATATGCTAAGTATAAATATACCTATAAGAGTATATTGCGATAATAAAACGGCTTATTAGTAAGTGTTTGCTAAGTATATACGTAGCATATGCTTAGTATATGCTTAGTATATTCTTAGCATATGCTTAATATATACTATATACTTAGTATAGTATAGCCTACTTATATAGAACACAAAGGCAATACTTTAAAGGGTAGTATATAGGGAGTAAGATCTCTTTAATATAAAGATATAATAGGTAAAGTATATAAAGTGAGCATATGCTCTATATATGCTAAGACTAT
>Ga0307515_10020617_pt1 | contig 11745 bp, 11 predicted proteins | sample 17_EM_MG_FD_194513 | JGI IMG/M metagenome (GOLD analysis project Ga0307515, IMG submission 194513) | Populus trichocarpa ectomycorrhiza microbial communities from riparian zone in the Pacific Northwest, United States - 17_EM | ecosystem: Host-associated > Plants > Roots > Unclassified | place...
TCGAAGAGAAACATTCAGGATCTTGTGATAGAAGAGATGTAGAGATAGATTATATATTTGAAAAGAGATGTTTAGGAGTCGGTGATAGAAAACATGTGAAGATAAATCGTAAAATTTATTTGTCCATTAATGGAGGTGGGGAGCTTATGAAATCATAAGAAGAGTGATCACATATCCATGACTAGTTTTGAAAACCCATTTCAGAAGCATAAGGAAAGGTGATGATTTTTTTTAATTAGGATAAGTATTGTAGAGATTTTGGTTATCTTATTTATGGTGAGATGGATATGGATTGATATTCTCCATTAATTTATTATGTTTATTTTGATGATGATATAATACAAAAAAGGACATTAATAATAGTAACGATATCATTAATGGTACCCTTGTTGATAAGTAAGAGGTTGAATGCAAAAAACAAAACTTGTAATGTGCTCAACAAAATAAAATTATTCATTTAAATTATGTTGATTCTTTTTGTTGTAAGTTTTCTGTTATCACAGATATATAGATATATTCAAAAGTTATATGGATACAAGAAATACTTATAAAGCAAATTTTAAGCTTGCAATTTATTACTCTATAGGCAATGGAAAAGAAATAATTTGTTGATTGTTATTTCTTATACAAATTTTAAGATGGAGGAATTGAAATTGATGTCTAAAATAATTATACAATTAAAGCAAAGAAAGAAAAGGAACCGGAGAGTTTTGATTGGATATTCATAAGATCGAAATAAAAATAATTTGAATTTGAAGTCGAGTTCTTTTCAACCTGAAAATATTAATGCATGATATATTTTTTTCTAATATATAATTTTATGTTATTGAAGATAATTTTTTTTCCCAGCAAACTATCATCCTTTCGATTCCCAGGATTCAATGCGGGAAGCCGATCACCAAAAACCCCGCGCCTTGCCTTCGAAGTGAGTTCCATAACCACCTTACCATCCCTTCTTCTATCCTCAGCCTCCACACAACTACCCCGGCATTCACCTTGACACACCCGTCTTTCCTTAAAACTCTTCCGTAATCTCCCCCAAGTTTGGGAATCCTAAAGTTCAGGAATCAAACAAACCGACAAGAATCCCTGAGAACCGATCGTTAACGTTAGCAGTTAATGCATTTTCATCGTAAATAATAAAAACCCTGGAGCCTTTCGACACCAAAATACTCTCTTCCTACATCAATCACTAATGGGCCAAACGAGCTACGGAACTCGCTCCGAACTTGAGAATGGAATGGGTCTGGGGCGTATGTTCGGAGGCAAAGTAGTGGAAACGTTGAAGTGTCAGTGATTTGAGGAAAGGAAATGCTGTGAATGGTTCCAGGAGCATCTAAAAACTACAATCTTAAAGATGTGTTTTATCTCATATATAAAGGAAAACAAAAAAAGAGGAATAAATCTCTTTGACCATCTAACATAGCTCTTAGGGTTGGTAATACCATGAACTACCAAATAAACAAACCTTGAAGTTCTTTAGCATCGCAATGACAAAGTTGCAAACAAATCTTAGCTTACCAGTTACAGTGAGCGCGCCACCAACACAAAGGAAATGTGTTACCACGTATGCTAACAAAATAAATACAAGTCCCTTTACATACCATGATAATAATTACTACGTTCAAGAAGAATGCTGAGCCACCCTTACTCCATCACTATCAGTTGTGAGTTATGATCAATTCAAGCTTACTGCATCATTGGTATATTACTACGGGCATGCCCGGGTCGGTCCAAAATCTAAATGCTTTTGCTTGCCCAGTACATAGAAAATTACTGTGTTAACCAAAATAAATGAAGGTTTTCTGCACAAAAATGTATCTAACATTCCGTTTGGTTATCAACCACAACTGCTTGTACAACACAGTAATTCAGCAAAAAGGCTCGCAGCATGAGTGAATATGACCATTTGCAACTACCTATTCTACTGATATTTGTCAAAAGTATCTACATGGTTGCTCATCCAAAGATGAAATCCTCTGAAACTATAAGCTACATGTTGAGGGGGGGGTCTGTACATGATATAGAAGCAATGAAACTAGAAAATAACTGTTTTCCACCCGTCACAACCATGGATGCTCTTTCTTGTCTTCTTCTCCCTACATTAAGATTCAGAAATTTCTACATCAGATGGAGGCAGGTGTGTAGGGTTAGGGATCCCCTTTCAAAATTCTACGTGTAATAGCTCTCAACATCTCCCTTTATCTCAATTATCATTAGGTGTAAAAGTGGCAGAGATAAATGTAACAAACATGACAAGCAGGTGACATATAATTCCCACTTTCAGATTCAGTTGCAGTCACTTTGCATGAATGACTTTCACCAACTCGTAGAGAAAGACATAGAAAGACAGACGGACAGAAACTTGCATATGAACAACTGATGAAATTCCATATTCTACCACTTAGGTTCAAATGGGTGAAGTGTAAGGCTGTGAGCAGCTTCAGCTATTTGTAGATACAGTTAAAGGGGCAGAGCACCAGAAGTGATTTGACAAGTTCAGTTCAGCAGACAACTAAAATTTCTTACCTTATCTCAGAAAAATCCGGGTTCCGGTTTCTCATCTTCATCATGATCAGACTCATAATCAACACCATTCCATACGTGACGCTTTGGTCTTTGATCCATGTTCTCTTCATCCTGTCCAACCACACATCCAACAAGTTCAAAAAGGAAAGAGATAAACCCAAGAAGTAATGGCAATTGAGTTATTTCCAGAAAATTTTCCACAGCCCACCAACCTCTTCCGGAACTTCAGTTGTAGCTGGTGTTGTCTGAAAAGGTACACTGGGAGCATTAGGCAGTCTAGAAAGTTGCTCTAGCAGTATGTTCCTGAGAAAGTTGCAAGTCACAAAATTGAACAAGCAGACATAATTACAAAGAAAGTTGGAAGGACAGTAAACAAATATTTGTACAGAACTTTTGTAAAACCATTATATCTACAACCACATTTGGGTACCTAATTAAGTTCTATGCATGAGAGAGAGAGAGAGAGAGAGAGATACTGAGAGAAAATTGCAGTTTAAGCACACAGACATTTTCTTGGAAAATTTAACCACAGCATTAACAAATAGTGAATGTAACGAATATCAGAACAGATGAAAAACAATTGTGGTAATTCAATAATTGATACAGAATGCCAGGTAACAGAAGTTAATTTTAGGCCTCATGAAATAATAGACCTCAAACCTGAGTTTTTAGTCATAATGCATGGGTTCTCAGCTAAATGATTGTCAATCTGAGTCAGTCCCATTCATAAGCTTCTATTTAAATAAAATAATTGCCTTCATTCTTGTGACTATCCAAGAAAATAGGAGGAATTTTGAACAAGAAACTTATAAAAGAGGCAATCAGCTAAGAACAAGAACATAATTTAGCACATGAATGCACCATGCTCTAAACTATAGTGAAAATGAAGTTGATCCCATTTTAACATAGGAATTCTGACCCCATGTTCCAAAGAAGTATATGGCAAACCCTTATTTGATATGAGAAATAGAAGGGGCATATCAACTAGAAGTAGTTATGCCCTGTTTATAGATTACAAAGTTGACAAGCATTATATGTTAAATGCAAAATGATTTTGCTTGTAGGTTCCAATCTCTCAGAGTTATGTCCTCGATTTTGAAATGTAATTCACATAGTACTAATTGCAACTTTAGTTATAAAGAAGTAATGAAGTACTGACAATCACCTTATTCTCTCCATGTCTTTGGGTGTGTTTAGGTTCTCCATATTGGATGGGTCAGCATGAAGTGTGTATTCAGGGCCAAAGTACTCGTAGTACTCATTGTAAGGCAATTTGTTATCTGGTTCCACCCCAACTGCAACTGCTGTCTGAGACAAAGCAACATGTGTATGAATAACTTAGCATTGTTATGGAATCAGTCTATGTGTGCATGTTTTTTATGTGCATGTGTGTGCGCAAGCATAGGCATGTGGGGAGAGAGAGAGACCTCATAGCACCAGCAACGGGCAACATTCCTGATAGTATACCCACCCCCACCCAAGATCATCAGAGGAACATTAAAAGATCTAATAAATCTAAGGCAGTCTGCATGGCCCTTAACAGACAGGTTGAAACACCCCAACCTATCACCAGATAATGAATCTGCTCCACATTGGAGAACAACTGCATCAGGTTGATAAACCTCCATCACTTTTTGGATGAGTGGCCGAAACAGAGCACGGAAACATTCGTCATCCATCCCATCTTTTAAAGGAATATTCAGGGCATAGTTCTTCCCTTTCCCAACTCCAATGTCCTTGATGTGCCCCGTCCCTGGAAAGAAATCTCCATATTTATGGAAGGACACAGTCATAACCCTGTCAGTAGTATAGAATGCTTCCTCAACACCATCGCCATGGTGGACATCAATATCTACATACAATACACGCTGCCCAAATCCATTCAAAGAAGGCATTCAGAAAAACATTAAGAAATCAGAACATGCAGCCATGTCGATTCACAAAACTTGAAAGATAAACAAAATTTTCTCCAATACAAATTGAATGAGATCACACGAGCACAAAAAAAAAAAAAAAGCACTCTTAACATGGCCATTCAAAATCGATCATGTCCCAAATAAAATTGGAAATGAGCAGATACCAGGTGCACTTCGACCATTGTACAAATATGGTCGAATACAGAGAAACTAATGTATTTCAAGAAAGGCATATATCAAAAACCATCATTAGCTTTCCCGATCTGCATAACTAGGATGCATAGCATTTGTGCTGTCATTCATCATCTCATTAAGCAAGTGGATATTGATACCACCTAACCCTAATTTGGACTCTCAAAAAACGACCATTACTTTTACTCGAAAACTAGACACGCAAAATAATACATGACTCACCAAGACTTTGCTTAAAATTGATAAAAACATAGCTTAGTGGAAATAAACTAACTACAAAAAAAGAATATCAACCACAAATTATCATTTACAAAAACAAAACCTACAGAAAGAAACCAGTAAAAACCCTAAAGCAAACAAACAATAACCGAAATACATGAGAAATAAAGTAGAGGAGAGAAAGAGATGCACTAGTAAATTACCTTATGAACTTTGAGCAACTCAAGAATGCCAAGAACAATATCATTAACATAACAAAACCCAGAAGCCTCACTCCTCTTCGCATGATGTAAGCCACCAGCCCAATTCAAAGCAATATCAGCATCCCCTCTATTAAGCTTAACAGCACAGCCAATTGAGCCACCAGCAGAGGCCTGACAAAACTCAAATAACCCATAAAAAACCGGACAATCTTCACCAATATTAAACCTCTTCAACTGCCTCCCATGTGCCGGATCACTCGCTGATTGTGGTGACACTGAAGACAAGAATTCCACGTAATCATCAGAATGGAACCACCCTATGTCTTCAGGACCTGCTGGGAATGGACGGTTGATTTCCATCCGACGGTGGAGAGCGTAGTTGATTATCAAGTTGTGGGCCATTCGGATTCTGTGGGGTTTCATTGAGTGGCCTTGACCGTAGTAGTACTCACCGATTGTGGGTTCGTAGAAGTAGCTGACTCGGCGTTTTTCTGCGTCTGTTCCTGTTGATGGTAGGGAGGCGCCTCCATTAGTGTCCAGCATTTTTTTTCAAATAAGAAATTGAAAATCTGCGTGCTTGCCTCTCTCTCAAGAGGTGGGGGGAGCAGAGGAGGTGAGCTTTGTAAGAGGAGATGAAAAATAGGGTGGAATACGTTCTCAGAACAAGGATTACAATTCCATCCAAAGTCTTCAATACCAATTTTGTATAGATTACCTTACCCCCTTGTATAAAATATAGATATCGTTGAATCCCACCTTTATATATTTTTAAGAAGAATATGAATTAAATTATCTAGGTGGTGTTACAATAATAACAATTTAGGACCAAGAGATTTGATTTTTCTGTGGTCTCAAGTTTAAACCTTGTGGTTGCTCATATGATGGCCACTGGAGACTTACATGATCGTTAAATTTAGGGCCCGTGGGATTAGTCGAGGTGCGCGCAAGCTGGCCCGGACACCTACGTTAAACTAAAAAAATAAAGAATATGAATTATATTAATAATTATTGAAAAATAATTCTTCTCTTCTTTGCGACAAAAATATAAATAATCAAATTTTATTATTATTTTTTTAAATAACTTTGATTATCAAATTATCGAATACCTAGGAGCACAATTGTGTATCTATATAACTTTATCAATACAATATAAATATATAAAATTATTATAAATTAGATAATAAATAAAATATAAATACAGTCGATTCGTTATAAATGGAGAGAGGCCACTTATACCTTCTAGCCCAGTTAGAAACTTCTCTCATCCAATTTTATGTTGAATTTTTTATTTTATATTTTTATGTTTCAAAAATATTTTAAAAAATTAAAAAAAATTTAAATTTTAAATTTTAAATTAATACTTTTTTATATTTTCATATTATTTTAATGTGCTCATATTAAAAATAAAATTTTAAAAACAAAAAAAATATTATTTTAATATATTTTTAAATAAAAAAATACTTTAAAAATAATTATTACTATACCTCCCATAACGCCAAACTTTGATCATATCCCTTCGCATGGCTAAGACGTCTAAGCGACGAGTAGTTTGCTTGTTAGTGTCACGTGACTACAAATGAAATACACAGATTGAATTAAATAGCTCTTCCCCTATTTGACACCATATTTGATGTACGATAGAGTAAGAGGAAAACTCTTCACTAATGCACACGGCTAAAAAATAATTTAAAGATTCTTTTTTTCTTTTCTTTCCATACAAATTTGCATACCAATTAAAATTATATTGTCCAAGTGATTTTAAAAATGCACTTCTTTTACCAATTCAATATGTTGATTACTAGATTCAAATTAAATTTTTAAAAAAATTGTGTCTATAATATAATAAAAGGTACAAAGAGTTGAGAATTATTTTATATGAAATGCAAAGGTAGAGAGATATTTATAAAATAAATTTGATATTTCTATAAATTATTATATGGTTAGATTTGTTGATGATTTTTCTTTTTCACCAAGCCTTTAGAGGATATTTCGTAGGAAGTGAAAAACACCTTCAGGTGAAAAACAGAAAGTGTACTAAATATACTCTAAAACCTCGTTTGACAAACCGTATCTAATATGAGATTGTCAACGCTATAAAAATTGATATAATTGTTGTTTGGGTTGGATACATGTTTTCTCTCTCCTTCTTCCCCCCTCACATTGGTGGGTTTGGGTTAGGGGTGAGCAAAAAAACCGAGAAAACCGAGAAAACAATAACCGAAAAAACCGAACCGAAACAAAAACGGATTAAACCGATTATTTTTTTTGTAAAAATTTTCGGTTCGGTTCGGTTTTATTTCGATTTTCGAAACCTGAAACCGGCAAAACCCCAACCGAACCGAACCGGTTCGGTTTAAGGGGTACTATAAATACGAAGAAAAAAAACGTGTTCTAAAACGTAATTAACCCTAGACCTAGACACTCTCACTCCAACGACTCCTTGCAGCCGCTCCCTCATCCTCACGGCCACACCTCACACAATTCACACTTTCACTCACTCTACAACAAAACCAAGTTAATCCATCTTTGATTCTTCATCCATATCCCTCTCTGGCTCTCCCACACCATCTTCATCTTCAAAACTAACAAACTAGCTGGTCAGCCACGAGTCGCATGACACACATCACCAGTCCCTCCCTCTTTCACACCCGACCTTGAATCGTGTCCCAACTCACACCAGGTATGATTTTTTTTTTTTGTCAATTTCTGTTTTTTTTTTAACATATGCTTTGTGATTCTGTGTATTTGTTGGTTGATTTTTTTTTTAACACCAGAGTCCAAATCTAGCAAACCAGTCCCTCTCTCTTTCACATCGGACCTTGAATCGTGTCCCAACTCACACCAGGTATGATTTCTTTTTTATGTCAATCTCTATTATTATTTTTTTTTAACATATGCTTTGTGATTCTGTGTATTTGTTGGTTGATTTTTTTTAACACCAGAGTTTAAGCATTTTGTGTATTTTGGTTGATTGTTTTCTGCATTAATAAATCTGTTGTTCTGTGTAGTGTGTATTCTATGATTAGCGTAAGGATGATTTTTATTTGTGCATTCTGTGTATTCTGTATGATTCTGTTTCTGTGTGTTCTGTGTAGTGTGTAATGTGTATTCTGGGTAAAGCCCCGCATTGCCATTCATTCATTTTCTGTGTAATGTGATTGTGTGTCCTATATTTAGTCATTAATTTCAATAATTCTGTCACTAATTATGTGTGATGTGATTGTTTCTAAAACTTCTAAAACTTCTAAAATTAATGACTAAAAATAGTGTTGGCAGTCTAATTTCTAAAACTTTTGTTCCATATCAAATGTCTGGTGTAAGTAGCTGCTACATGGACAATCCTCATTGTTAACACTGGGAAAACAAAAAAACAAGAATTAAATCTTTGAAAGTTTGGTGTTAGTCTGAGGTAGAATGTTTATTTTTTTTAGTATTGATGAACAATTAGAGTTGCCGGTTTGATTGGTCTCGTGTATGACTAAATATTATCTAATTGATACTCCATTTTAAACAGGAAACTTGTGGAGCCTGGGTCACCTGTCCTGGAGAAGCTAGTTTTGGTGCCTATGGATGTTTAGAAATTAGACATTATGTTTTTCTTTTCTTATTGATTTGAAAATATGTACTCTTCAAACTTGAGGATATATGTTGATTATGTCTTGTTGTTTCATTGTATTTATGATTTTCATGACTGTTTATTTATGTTATTGCAATCTCTTGTTGTTTGAATCACTTCTCTTTCTCTTACTCCTGGAATTGTAGTGAAGTTCTTGGGATTTAGATGTTTGCTCTTGGCATTTAGAGAGAAGTAGAAATGCTGTCACAAAACTTGATAATATTTACATTAATTAAAAAGCCCATCAGAAATGTTATAATTTTAGGTCTTGATTTCTAGGTTTTGATGTCAATGGTATTACGGAATCAAAGTGCAATGTTCTTGTCATCTTGATGTGCTTTTTGATTGGGATAATGTGCACAATGAAGATTTATATTTTTTGCATGAAGTGTTTTATTTTTTATGGCATTGTTATTTGTTGTTTCTTTTTAAGCCCTTTTGAAGGCAATGCTTTGTAATTTTAATTTGGTGTGTGTTATTTAAACTTTGATGCAAGAGAGGAGTCCAAAACACAAATATTAGAAAGACTTGCAACATATTAAACACAATATTAGCACTAATAATTTAATAGAAATGAATATTTAGTGACAAAATATTAAATATATTATAGAATTTTGTAACAAAATTAGATAATATTTACATTAATTAGAAAGCCCATTAGAAAGCCCAAAAAGCCTAGAAAAGCCCAAAAAAAGCCCAAAATAATAATAACACAGGTTTTCCGGTTTTTCTGTTAAAAAAACCGAACCGAACCGAACCGAAACCAGTCGGTTTGAACTGGTTCTGGTTCGGTTCCGGTTTGAATTTTTTAGTTTTTCAAATTTTGATTTTGGTTAATTTTTTAGATAAAAACCGAACCGAACCGAATTTGCTCACCCCTAATTGAGGCATCCCACTTGAGAAATAAACAACTAAATTACCTGTAGCAACATACTCAGGAGCAGCATAGCCAATTGTGCCCATAACATGTCCTGATACATAGTCTGCAGGTCCCCATTTTGCCAAGCCAAAATCCGATAACTTTGGAGTGTAAGACTGCAGAAGATTTGATGTAGAAGGAACTTAATGTCTTATGAATCATATTATAATACGTTCTTAAATATTTTTGCCAACTCTCAAGCAAGACTTTGCTCGTTCGGCATTTCCCTTTGCCACCAATGACAGGGCGAATCACGGTTGCTAGTGGTCAAGATTGAACTTTGCACGGAAGGGGATTTTTGAAGAAAATAGATTAACATGAAGCAAAACTTTCGGGTGAAGATGGCGAGAAAATATACACATCATGAAACTGTCTTCACTGAATGAGTTTGTCATATCGTGTTGGTTGATAATGCAGATTATAAAGAACTTTACCTCATCAAGCAATATATTTGAGGTCTTGAAATCTCTGAAAATTATCGGTTTCTCCATTGTATGCAAGTAAGCAAGGCCTTGAGCCGTTCCTATTAAAACCTTAAGCCTTGTCTCCCACGAAAGCACTCGATCAGAGCCCTCTGCAGGAGTATAAAATGGAGCGCAAGAGAACTAAATGAGTTTATTTCATCTACAGAACACACGATTGGGATCATAGACTAGGACTCTAGAATTCATTGCTTGTTCTTACTTCCAAACAAATGGTTATTTAAGCTGCCCTTTTTCATGAATTCATAAACAATAACATGCTCCTCATCTTCTCGACAGTATCCCAACAGCTTTACAACATTAGGATGAGAAAGCCTTGCCAAGAAACCCACCTCTGTCTGCACCAGAAAAATGGCTACCGAATTAGTATCTAACAATTATGCCCTTTCTAAGGACTGTTGTTACCAATTTCTTCATTCTTATATATCGCATTTGTAAACAGGACTTGATCATAAGTACTTTGGAAAGAAACTAGCAGCTAAGCTATCTATCAACCAAGGCAAAAGACCCATCAAACCAAGTGTTTCAATCTGAGCTAAACGTGCAAATGAAGAAACCTAAAGGTTGGCACATTAAGAGATAAACAACAAAACAAAATTACCCGCCACTGTCGATATCCTTGCTTGCTGTTGGAGTCCAATCTCTTGACAGCAATGGGCCTTTTCCTTGTTCCCTGAGATGCTACCTTCTCCTTGAGCCAACCTTGATAGACCTTTCCAAAACCACCTTCTCCCAGTACCATATTGCTACGAAAATTCAAAGTTGCTGCCTTCAATTGCTCAAATGTGAAAGCTCTTAACTTTGAGTCTGATCCAGATCCCACATCCGGAAGGGCCTCATCATCTACAGAAACTAGGAATTCGTTGTCATCAGGGACATTGCCCCAAATAGCTGCAATAGCACCGTTTGCTTGATACATCCATGTCGTTAAATTGGTGGTTGCCATAGAGAGCCAGCTGCTTCCGGAGACATTGCTAGCCCCGAAAGATGTATCATCTGATTATATTAGTTGCACTATTAAACCGAACTTTAATTGAAGGATTGACTAATGAGATAATTGCACTAGTAAGTTTATGAATAACAGATGATTGAAGCGCTAACAGTTTCAAAAACAAACCAAAACAACAATAAATAACAGGATTGAGTTAAACTAATGGTTGGAAACTAACCATCAAGATGCCCTACAGAGCTAGGAGCTGCGTCTGGGTCAAAGAATGAGCCAGGGGCCGGGGCGGGGGCAGCATCTGAGGGAGGAGGGGGATCAACAGGGGTTGGATTTGACTTATCAGAAGTCCGACTCCAGCAAATCCCCATCAAAAGAATTGTATCTTCGTTTAATCAACAATGACTTTTATGATTGACGTAGAGAGGGCAGATGGGCTAAACTAGTTCGGTTGACTTTGACGACCTGTTCATGAAGTGGCGACTGGCTTGTCTGTCATTTGACTCATTTCTAATAAAAACAATTTGTCTCGAATCTAAGGTCCCAACAACCAAATTTGGATAGTCGTCAGCTTTAATTGTGAAGAAAAGGCCCAACCCACCAGAACCAGCAGCTCTGGACTGGACTAAAAGCTCGTATGGAAATTAATTTTTTTTAATTTTTTTATTAAAAATTAATTTTTTTATATATTTTGGATCATTTTGATATACTGATATTAAAAATAAT
>Ga0307515_10020618_pt1 | contig 11745 bp, 12 predicted proteins | sample 17_EM_MG_FD_194513 | JGI IMG/M metagenome (GOLD analysis project Ga0307515, IMG submission 194513) | Populus trichocarpa ectomycorrhiza microbial communities from riparian zone in the Pacific Northwest, United States - 17_EM | ecosystem: Host-associated > Plants > Roots > Unclassified | place...
CCTACTATAGCATTCTCATCGAGTTTCCCCTTCATCACTCCTTGTACGCATCACCCGTGTTACTCGTATGTGCCGCCCGCAAATGTTGACCTTTGATTTGGGCCAAGGGTCGCGAGTCGCGTGGCGGCTGGCTCCCAGCTCTGAGCACTGCGGGCAATGTTGGTGAGGTGTTTTTCTGCTAAAGGATTGATGATTTTATGCCGAAGCCCGAGTCGGTTCTTTCGAGATAACCCTATTTCCCAACGCTACTCTCAATTTCTATTACACTATACTTCTGGGTCTGGGAGGAAGGGAACATGTGGGTCTCGCGATCGAGCTCGAGGGAAACGAGGAGCGTGATTGTGACGCACCACTGGCCTGACCTTCTCCTGGCTTGGACATCAACCAAGCAAACCCAACGTACCCGCCTCTCGTCCGGTGTGGGTGTCCTCCAAAATGTGCCCAGAACTACCACTCTCGGACTTCGTCGTGGCCCCTCGTATACCGTGTGCTTAGCTGGCTTTGATCAGAAGCGTGCTTAGCCCACCGTAACTTTCATGAGCCTACTTCCTCTCCGCATCACACAACTTGGGGGATTCGCAGCAACCGGCGTCGGCGCTACCATCGTCGGACTCTGGCGCTGATCTGCTTCCCCGGTTGACGCTCGGCCCATCCGGGACGTACAATTCAGGAGTCCGATAAACACCCTAGCTGATATGCGCGGGACTCCTGATACCCTGGGCGTTTTCAATGTTCCTCTGAATCCCGCGAATGATCTGGTGGTGGCCTGCACCCCTCCTCAAGGCGTCGCCGTTATATACACCTTCCTCTTGTCCCTTCGCCATACATGCGACGCCATCCCCTCCCTCCCATACTCCGGAAGTACGGAATTATATTATCACTCTCACATAGCTAATAAGGGCACTTGCCCTTTCGCCTCACGATCTCACGACCCTCTTGGCTCAGCATCTAATGCCCAACGTTTTCTCCCGACGCAGGAAAAAAACCCGCGGTTCCCGTACCCTCGACCAAAGTAATCTCCCTCCTCCCTCCTCAATTATTCATTACCAGTAATACGTCCCCGCAGACTCAGAAGCTATCCTCTCGCACTGGGATGATCTCGATTATCGATTAAAAAATTCCAAATCCATCGATCAGCAACTAGCACAGCTCCTTCACAACGGGGGGAATAGAAACACTGTCAAAAAATTCAGGGGAGCGGATGCCGCGATTGTCGTCAATACCATTGACAAAGTAAGTCCAACCAACCAGGCTCACCGCGCCCACTACCGCGACTCACGCACAGCGCCCGTCTTCCCCTCTACCTTGAAGGTGCTGAAACACAATCAAGTTCCGGATGAGACCAAGTTGTCCGCCTTCAGTCTGTTGCGACAGCTTGCCGGAGCCTCGCGCCAAGTCCCGAAAAGTTATCAGATCAGTAGATGGACCAGATACACGGTCAGGAATGAAATCTTTGCGAGCGGCGGGTTTGCAGACGTTCGACAGGGGAGATTGGGAGGAAGAGTTGTGGCTGTCAAGACCATCCGCATATCACAGGAGACCAATATTGAAGAAATCCACAAGGTGCGTGAAGCAGCCGGACGTTCCGCCCTTGTCGGTTGATCGAGACGACATGGCGGATCCAGGCCTTCTGCAAGGAATCTGTGCTTTGGATGAACATATCTCACCCAAATATCCTACAACTTCTCGCTGTCGAAGTCAAACCTCAGGCCAACAGGTATTCAATGATTGCAGAGATGATGGTAAATGGAAATATCACACATTACATCCGCGTCAACAAGGCAAACCGGCTCCGCCTGGTGCGCCCTTTGGTTCTTACCGCTGAGCGAAAATCACTGATCGGAGTTACAGCTGAAGGACGTCGCGAACGGTCTTCAACACCTCCATGATATTGAAATCATTCACGGGGATCTGAAAGGGGTAGGTCTGTTTCGTCTCTACAATCTCTCCATTTGCCAGCACGGCAGTCAATATCACCTCTGCTAACCTACCACGGCCCTGCTATAGGTCAATATCCTCATCAATAACGAAACACCTCCACGAGCATGCCTGGCAGATTTCGGACTCTGTTCCCTTGCACCAATCATTGGTTTTGACCCGACCACGCGCGGATGGACTGGAGGTACCGCCGGATACATGGCCCCCGAGCTATGTCGGGGAGTCGCCAGGTCCTCCAAAGCAGCGGATATCTATGCATTCGGGATGGTTGTTTACGAGGTGATCACTGGGGCCCGTCCGTTCGGACAGCGTGCATTGAACGAGCTTCTGTTCATTACCACCCAGGGCTGGAGACCGGCCAGACCGGAAAGCCCAGCGGACATGTTCGACCAAGAGATGTGGGAATTTATCGAAAAATGCTGGGACGAAGACAGTGAACAACGTCCCACTGCTGAAGAGGCGTTGGAGCACTTCGAGTGCGTCGCAGCGACTTCAACGGATGTTGACCCAGGCCCCGTATTGGCTGCTCGTGGAGCGGTCGTCGAAATGTCCTCCGGACTGGATACCGGTTCTAGAAGTTTCCGTGAGTGTCGCCGATGCTTATGGATTTGTCATTGTACCCCTCTCTGATAACCCCCAAAGGCGGAATATTCGCTCATAACCGCATCGACGGTTCGAACAGGTTTCAACAGGCAGCTTTCGCTGCGCGTGTGCTTGTTACTCACGGGAGCGTCTTACCTCCCGTCCCCGTCCCCCCCATTCGCGGCGAACCTGACCTTTTGGATCGCATACGTCGTGGAATTAGGTCAATCAGGCCCGCATTCCTCCTACCTTCACCCCCACAAGATGTGGATTGAGCCTTTCTACCTATGTATCAGATATACCCCTGCATCCCGCATCCACTTGTGCGCTGAAGTCCGCGAAACATCCTTCGTTTTAATGCAGAAATTGAGTTTATATCCTACTGTAGCATTCTCATCGTTTTTTCCCTTCATCACTCCCTGTACGCATTACCTGTATTACCTGTATCTACCGCCGACAAGCGTCGACGTTTCACCTGAGGCACGAGTCGCGTGGCGTCCGACTCCGAGTCCTCTGCTGAGGTGATCCGGACCGGCCCCCCCGAAAAGTCAACCCCGGATCCTGCCGGAGTGTCCGCTGGCAGTTACACGTTGCACTACCGCCACGACGTTTGTTTACTTCGCCTGTTCCCTCGACTCCGGCGATGCGTCCTTGGACAGCAGTACGACAACGAAACGGTCATCTCGAGCCGTCACACACGGTGCAGCGCTGCAGCGATTCCGGGACAAAGTCCCGCCCTTCGTGCTGATTAACGCTGATGGAACAGCATCACTTTTTGGCCTCAAAAACCTGCAGGCCCCCAGATACCCCGAGTAACTCGGTGCCTTTGCCATGTGAAATTGTATTCGCAGCTGCGCAACAGTTAGCGGTTCACTGCCTTGGCCAATGCCATCGCACGCTCTCTCCTCAAGGCACCTTTTCGTTTATTTACTTATGCGACTAGGGTTTCCTCCTCCGCTTCACCATGCCAGGCTAACCCTTCCCCCCCTCTCTCCCCCCGCACTCTGGCAAGATAATATTACGCTATCGATCCCTTAATCCATTCTTCACGACATTACGACTCCGAGCTTACCATGCGCATTCGGTTTTCCCTCCTCCGTTTCGGAAGGAAACCCCGTACCGATCCTGAGCTTCCAGTTCCAAACCCAGATTATATTCATCCCCTCCCATCCCCCAACAATGGTGCACAACTCGATCTTCCAGATCGACAGACCGTCCTCTCACAGTGGCAACGCCTGGGCTTGCTGGACCCGAAATCTCACGATTACATCGAGCTCCTGAGGACGCTTGTTGATGTAGAAAGCAATAGGAAGGTTGCGTTGAAATTCACCAACAACGATGCTGGTATTGTGATTGATATCATCGGCGAAGTGAGTACTTGTGATTTGATCAGTGCTTCTACCGCGCCTTGCACTTACATGCTTCCGTTGGACGTCAGGCTCTGAAGAGCGGTAGGGTTCAAAAGAAACTTGCCCATCACGCCTTTATCGTGCTTCGCAAACTCGCCGGAAAAAACGGCCGACTCCCCAACAATTATTTGGTCCACAAAGACGCCGATTATCAAGTCGAGGAAAGAATTTTTGCGTGCGGCGGGTTCGCGGACGTTCGGAAGGGGGTATTAGCCAAGAACCTAGTGGCAGTAAAGACTATCCGTGTAGCACAGGATAGCGACATGTCTAGAATCCGAAAGGTGGGTATCATCGTGAACATTCAGTCCAAGTTCCGCTGACATTCTCGAAACCTTGAATGCAGGAATTTTGCAAGGAATCTGTGCTCTGGATGCACACTTCCCATCCCAACGTTCTGGAGCTCATCGCGGTCAACATCGACCCTCAGACTGGAGCACTCTCAATGATTTCAGAGCTGATGGATAATGGAAACATTATGGACTATATCCGCGTGAAGGAGGTAAACAGAATCAGTCTGGTGAGAGATTCCTGTCTCCACCATTCTGTGAATTAACTGCCCCAAAGCTGGAAGACGTTACGAGAGGTCTACGGTACCTTCACAGGTGTGGGATTGTCCACGGGGACCTGAAAGGGGTGAGTTTATTTTGCCTATGTCCGCAACCCCGTTGGCGCGAGTGAGGATCGTTCCTGTTAACCAAATATCACCCTGCCTTAGAATAACATCCTGGTTAAGAACGGGTCGATTCCCCGGGCCTGTATCTCCGATTTCGGATTTTCGACCCTCATACCGACCATGTCCCTTGTTGTGACTGCGAGCGTTGACGAGGGCAAGGGTACTTTGTCTCACATGGCCCCCGAACTACATCACCCCAAGAAATTCGGCCTCAGCGATGGCCGAGTTTCCAAACAGGCGGACATCTACGCCTTCGGAATGGTGGTCTATGAAGTGCTCACCGGGTGCCCTCCGTTCGGGAAGGGTGGACGTCGTCAAGCCGAAATCGTCTTGCGCGTCATGGAGGGCAAAAAACCGAGCAAACCAGAAAAAGCAGATGAAATTGGGTTTGGTGGAGGCACGTGGGAATTGGTCCAACGATGTTGGAGCCGAAACCGGGGTGAACGACCCACAGTGGAGGAGGTCGTTAAGCATTTCCAGCGCGTTGCGGCAAACTCGACGGTTGTCCCTCCAGGACCCCTAATGTCGGTCCGTGAGGCCGAGCATCCGACCGCCTCCGAACCTGATAGCGGTTCTAAAGAATTTAGTCAGTGTCTTCAGTTTACGTACCCCTGACCAAAGCTCACCGTGCAACATTTACAGCCCGACTATTCGTCCCTCCTTCTCGAGCAAGCACGAGCATCGCCCAGCAGGTAATACTTACCGCAGATCTCATGGCTGGTAGTGGCAACCTCCACTCTGTATTTTCCGTGCCTAGTGCGCAGTTCATGTGCGCGAAACCTTCACTGTTCAACCGCCTAGTAGGCGCACGCATCATGGGTCGGAAGCGAGTAGGCCTTCTAGGCGCACGTACATCCCCACCTTTTCGGACTTGAGCGCGATTACGCGTGTTTCATCTTTGCATCTTTCCTTCATTCGCTGTGTTTTGAACGTGCAGTGCACCTATTATTTTCACCTAGCCACCATCACGACGTTGACGTCCTCCCTACTTCAATTCCGGCTCTCATCTATTTCATGATTATTCGACCCTATAATTATTCGACTCTGCACGGTTGATCCGCAAATGTTTACCGTGAGTCACATTGACTCGTTACCATTCTTCCTTCCGTTCCCCTGTACGAAAAGGCATTGGGAGATCGGCGTACTTGCTTACAGTAGCTGCCGAACGGGGTCCTTCGGAGAAAGAACCCCCCCTCAGTCACTCGCTATGACCCGGGGTTTTGACCAGGTTTGACCCCTATCCAAACACGGGGTGGCCACGCCGGAATTTTTTTCCCAGTTCCATCACCACGGGCAAGTCTAATACCTCGAGCCACGCCACGCTCCCCTCACGACATCAGGCCCGATAGTTTGACACCTCCAGGACACTAGAGACCTTTCAGTCGCCATTGGTTGTCTGTCATCTTCTCCGGCAAGAGTGTCATGCGGTGTAGTCCTGTGCACTGTCGGATATATGGGACAATGCCTCGCCTGCGTGCTGTTCCCTCGAGGTGGAAGCGTATATATTGAAATCATCTCATGGTCGCTTCTCTCTTGATCTCCTTGATCATGTTTAACCCTCTCGCCCTCTCTGACTGTACTCTGCGAGCACAGATTCGTATAATCCTCAGCTAACCCCACTCTAATCAGACTACAGAAACACTCACCACCACAACACGTTACGACCCTACCAACCCCAACATCCACTTCCTTTGTATAAGCACCAACAATGCATTTCCGAACCCTCTTCCGCCAACCCACCACCAAGTACGACGGGAACCACGACACCCCTACACCAGGTGGTGCCTCCCTCCGCGATGTTCTCGCGGACCGGTTACGGGGTGGTCATGCGGAAACACCCAACATCGTCTTCAAATGGAGACGTTTAGAACAATTCGACCCCAAGTCCCCAGAATACCTCCTAATTCTCACTTCCCTCCTCGATGATCGGATGGACAGGAAGGCCACGACATCTCTCGAGGGTGAAGATGCTACTACCGTTCTCGATATCCTTGCCAGAGTACGTGTCGATCTATCTATCTGGACGGATCACAAACCCACGTCAATTTCGTCGACGCTGATCCTCTCCCGCCCGCAGGTTCTTGAACATGGTCGAAACCTAGGAGGGCCCTGGAACCGTACCCTCCGCGTGTTGCGAAGCCTTGCGTACAATTCTTGTCAGGTTCCGTACCGCTACAGGGTCGATCGGAGCCTAGTCTTCGAGATAAATCCCGTGGCCTTCGCAAGTGGCGGATTTTCAGACGTTCGAAAGGGGAACCTGGGCGGTCAGCTGGTCGCAGTCAAGGTCATGCGCATGGCGCTCGACAAGAAATTGCATGAGCTCCAAAAGGTCCGGTGTACCGGGCTGTGCTCTCGCATTCCCTATTCTGACCCGTTTGCGCCGGCTGTAGCACTTTTGCAAGGAGACTGTCCTCTGGAAGAACATCTCTCACCCAAATATTCTTGGCCTTATTGCAGTCGAAATTGACGGTTGCACCGGAAACTGCTCGATGATTTCGGAGCTCATGACGAACGGCAACATTTTTATTTTCATCCAGTCCAGCTCAGTAAACCGGCTTCGTCTGGTAATTGGCCTTCGGTTCTACTCCTCCATGGAATTCTAACTCATTTTCCCCTTATTTTCCTCGTCTCAGCTTGCAGATGCCGCTGAAGGCCTACAATACCTACACGACCGCAAACTTATTCACGGGGATATCAAAGGGGTAAGTTCGCACCGCCCGCACTGCGCCTTTCATTAATTGCACCGATATTAACTCCGTTTGGGGTGACAGTCCAACATCCTGATCACGAATGGAATACCCCCTCGAGCCTGTCTTTCTGACTTCGGCTTTTCGACCCCCGCTCCGACAAAGTCTTTTGTCATGACTACCCATGGGACGAGCCTCGCCGGAGGAACGACACTCTATATGGCTCCCGAACTGGCTTACCCATCGAAATTCGGTCTCCACCGCCTACAATTATCAAGAGAGGGGGACATTTATGCCTTCGGGATGGTCATATACGAAATCGTGATGGGAATCCGCCCATTCGGCGTGGAGGGCTACAGGGTTGAGGAGGTGATGTTCGCAGTGATAGAGGGAAAGCGACCCGGAAAACCAGAAAACGTGGAAGCTATCGGGTTTGGAGGGGGCGTTTGGGACCTGGTGGAAAGATGCTGGAGGGAGGACCGGACGCAGCGACCCAAGACTTGGGATGTGCGTTTGGGTCTGGCAGTTGCAGCATCTTTGTCATCATCCGTCCCACCAGGCCCGAGGGTTGCGGTTTCACTGGCTCAGGAGAACAACACCGGTTCTATGACATCCAGTAACTATGGTACGTGTCTAATTCCTTGTTCGCCCCTTTCTCGACTGACCTGTAGCGTAGAAACCCCATTCGGTGACGGACGCCAACGAACCACTCCAAGGGACTCAGACGACCTACAAGCTACCGGCTCGATCCTCGACCATCCGATGCTCGAGCGTTCGATTCTTGTCGCAAGGAGGGTTTTCGATGACGTCCATGCCTCTATACTCCCAACCGTTCGAGAGAGGTTCGGGGTGTTCGAGGGCCTGCAAATCCGCAAGTTTATCGGTACCTTCCGCGCGAGGTTCAGACTCGACTCCGCTCGTGCACCGCGTCCGCATTGAGGCTGAGCCTCAACCGCCTTCACAATCGTGTACCCGCCAAGAAATGCTTTCGTTCTGCCTGCGCGGCCCATTGTTTTCTGTACACCTATTGTGTCACTGCTTTGTCCTTCTCGTCGTTCGAATTTACTTACTGTTGCAAGAGAACATCCATGCACCCTCGTCGGAAGGGTTTTTCTTCGTAATCACCCGGGCTGCCGGCGGAATGCTTCAGAAGGCGCTCATAGATTTGGAAGAGTTCATCGATAAGCATTAACCCTTCCATTCCCAGAGCGAACGAGGTAAGACTCCTTCACCTTATCATCCAGCTTCCCGGCTAGTTTCACACGATCACAAAGAGTGGGAGGAACGAGCCTCCATTAAAGATCTCACGATGCGATTACACAAAGAGGTTACGTGGTGGCACGGCCGTTCCCCCCCGTTCCCAACTCAACTCCGCGATGTAGGAGGTGAAGGATACAAAACTGCTACCGGGCAGGAGATGATGCATTAGTCAGGTCAGGACGTATGCATTCCGTGCTTGAAGCAAGGTCTACCTGCGCATCCGATTAAGTCACCTCCATGTACGCCGGACACTGTGGTACACAATGGGGTCTGACCTGAAGTGCGCTGACCACGGATATATTTGTAATCTCGCCACGTTACCTTCAAAGACAGGCGATGATCTTTACACGCGACTTCCTGCACCCTGTAATTTGATCAGGACACGGATGCGGTTTCCACCGACCTCAGTGTGCATCACCATCTGAATGCTGTGGTCTGTGTGGATACCTCGGTGGGAAGCCCAGTGGCAGAGGGTTTAATTTCCTCGTGATTCGAGAGTATCAGGATCTGCGCCCTGTTTCCGCGGTTATTGCCTCAAATAGGAGATGGGCGTGGCGTTCTTGTCCTTGTCTGTATTTGAAGGAGCTGTATTGCTGAAAAATGGTCACTCGAGGAGTTAGACGGCAAATAGTGGGCGTGAAGAAGTGCGAAGCTGACAAAACCCACAAACCCCACAAAAGAGGTCGCCGTCAGCAGAACCCTGGCCTGAGTGATCCGACCGCAAGGTGGACCCCAGAAACCGTGGAAGGGGTGTAGCCTGTGGTGATTGACGGGTCATAGCCTCCCTGTATGCGCGTGGAGATCAATGCAAGCGTGAAAATGGAAAACGAAGAGGACAATACACCGACTTCGGACCTCCACGACGAGGACACGTTAGTTTTTGTCGATCAAGCGTATGACCCATCCACAGCACCCGCGTTCAATGTCCACCTCGAAGACATGAAGACCGGGATTATATTCACATTTACGATCGACCCTTCATCTCCCGGGCGTCAAGCGGCCCTAGTACTACACAACCAGAACGCCATCCCTCCCGGGATATTCGATAGCATGGATTATATTCGTCCCGCGAAAGGTCTGTCATACGAGGTGGACTTCACCGAACAGGGTGCCGTCATATCGGTCATCCCCTTGGTCGATACGGGGCGGCAGAACGAGAGGGGGGGTGCTCAAGTTTTACGCGCCGGGGAATGTGCTTGACCCGTCGAGGCGGACAGATCTACGTGTCGATATCGATGAAGGTTCTGGTCGGGTCTTGGTTGACTGTTATTACCGTGATAGCGGGGTTAGTTGGTGCAGTAAGGTGACCCCGTAGGTACTCATCGTAGTGGCATTCACTATGGTTAGCCAGCGGTGGAAACCCACACAGCGGGTTGTCAGCTTTGTTACTCGTCGAAAACCTTATCGACCGAATCTTGTAAACGGTCAACCACATTGGGAGACTTCTCAGAGTTCGCAAAGTACCTGAGAGACAATGCCACTCTGAAACATCGAATGACCCGAGAAGGATGAAGGAACCGAGCGCCAGGGGCGAAGAACTCGAGAGCGTTGTATGAATCGGCGGAACGCGGGAGGTGGGAATAAGATGGGTTAGGGGTATGGAAGCAGTATTGAAGGAGACGAGTGAGATGAAAAACCCGAGAGGCCAGATAACCACGTGTCGGACGTCTTCAAAGCGGGTTCGCGATACCGATAGCCAATCCAATAGGCAATCAAATAGGCAATCAATATTCAACCACCAGTGCGCCCGAGGACCGAGAGGGTCGCAGTGGCAACCATCTTAGGTTAGCGAGGAGTCGAATAATGCTGGCGAACGATGTAATACAAAACATTGAACAGATCATCCGAGGGGATAGGAGAAGAAGATCAGATGCTCAGATACCAGAGACCATGGTAGAATGAGAAGCGACGGAGTTAGGTCGGGACCCAAAGACCCCAGAGTTTTTAGACGGACGGAAGGCCGAGGAGGTTATAAAAGTTGGGTCGTTTCGTTGTTGATCAGGAAGGAGTGGTCTGATATGTCCAACCCAAGGTTTTCGTCACGTAACGTATGCCGTATGATAGGAAAAAAGTAACCAGATGACCCCATGGGCTCGTTGCCCGTTCGAGTTGGTACCAGAGACTCGAGAACCATACAGAGCCCCAAGGGAATTCGAAAGTTCTGGAAGAAGTATCTGTGGCTCGCGGCGAGACGGGAGAACTATCCCGCTCCATTTCACCTCGGATCGGTGAAGCGGAGAGAGGGGCGCGTTCGAACTCAAAGCCATATTGTCCGTCGCTTTGAAACAGTCAAGGAGACGAGAATGAGTAACTCAAAGGTGATCGATCTGATCCCAGAGGAGAGAGCCGGCGCCCACGTTAACGCGAACGAATCGCAGAACACCTTTGAGTACGTTTGCATATTGTGGGTTTTCACTACGAAGTGGAAGCTCACCAGACACCGTTCCAAGAAGAACTGAGCAAAATGGAGCACTCCCTGGGACACTCCGACTACGCACCGATTGAGGTCGGGAACCCCGGGCGAAAATTCAAAAGCTTGATTTTCGGAGAAGACTTGACGTTACTCGAAAGCAGACGTCTCCACCATCACGGCGGTGTAGTTTTTGAGTGGATCTGTTGCGTATTCGAGGTTCTGGGCGTCGGGTTCGGAATCATAAAAAGCACGATGCGCTGAAGGAGTACCCTCGCCAACTTCTGTGAAACCACAATAGAGATTCGAATGTACCTTCATATCACCACCATCATTCACCCAAACGAGTAAGTATGTCCACCCGCCGAACATTGAAAAGGGGCGGGAGAGAGAGAGTATTCTCAGTGAGTAATATCAAGCTATATGAATTTGAACGAAAGGGTGATGTATATAATATGATGCGAGGTTGGTTTGCGACTACAAATTGAAACAATAATATCACGACGATGAACAACCGAACTTGTAATGAACGAGAGGAACGTATGAAATGAGGAGCGAGAGAGAGGTGAGAGTGAGCGAGGTGAGATCCGAATCCATCATCCTAAAAATGAGGAGTCTGAGTAACGACAGTTTGATCTAGAGAGGACGGATTAAAAAAAATCAATCCATGGAAGCCAAGTGGAGTGGCAGCAGGATAGGGAGGGAAAGGGAAGGGGATCGGATGAGGGTAAGATGTGTTCTAAGGTGGGGGGTACCGCAGACCGTGGTATTTTAAAAAAGATTATG
>Ga0307515_10020619_pt1 | contig 11744 bp, 11 predicted proteins | sample 17_EM_MG_FD_194513 | JGI IMG/M metagenome (GOLD analysis project Ga0307515, IMG submission 194513) | Populus trichocarpa ectomycorrhiza microbial communities from riparian zone in the Pacific Northwest, United States - 17_EM | ecosystem: Host-associated > Plants > Roots > Unclassified | place...
ACGCCGATGGTTCGCTTTCCAAGGGTTCCGCCGAGGTCGCTGAAATCAAGAGGGAAGCTGTAGCATTTTGAGCAGCTGGATCGGTGACTGGAACAGTCAGTGCTTGCTCTTGTGTGTCCACCTCTGCTTTCAGAGTCTCTATAAAGACCTGACTATTCTTGAAAACCGGTTCAGTAGTTGGCGACGCTGGCGTTGGGGACCTGGCAGCTGGCATATTTGGGACAGCTTGCTCTAGACTGCCCAACTCCTGCAGAGGACGGACTGCGCCATCAGGAGTAAGGAGTTGTTCGGAATCAACCAGATTGGCCTCGCTGATTTGATGGTCTCGAGACTTCTCGTGCATTGGGAAGAGGTCGACGGTCGGCGAAGTAGGTGACGGCAATTCCATCAAATGGCGCAAGTCTGGGGTCAGCATCGATGCCAGAGTGCCAGTACCGAATGTCGTAGTCTCAAGAGACAACGGGTCGACGTTCGTAACATCAATCTAGAAGTACAGTAAGTCACTTAGATTGGAAGGGGTTAGGGAGATGGAACGCACCTCGATAGTAGGTATTTCAGACGACTCTTCGACCACCCCTTCGACCACCCCTGATTCATCACTAGCAGGCGCCGGCACATCCATGTGCACATCTGACTGGATTCCTTCAATAGATGTGCTCTGAGGTACATCGCTCACAGCTCTAGCCGTGTCTAAGCTTGGGTCGATGGCAAGGTCCGCGTAGATATCCACATTGTCGAAAGGAACCCTAGAGGTCAATTCCGCAGCGTCCATAGGTAGGCGTTGAACTGATTGTTCTGCCTGATATGCAGAGTGATACTGGGTTTCGTCGAGTGGCGCATATCCGTCTGCAGTATAGATGTTCGCGTAACTGGATATCACACTTGTGGGGATCCCATATCCATCGGTAGAGACGGGGAACACTTGGTGGTGAGGTTCTTCACTTTGGTTTTGATAAACCCTGTGGCCTGAGACTGAATTGCTGCGCGGAGGGAAGGCAGGAGGGTACGTCCAACTCATGCCCTCCTCATTTCTGGACTTCTGGCGGGCTCGGTTGGCAGATTGACAAGACGGGTCGATAAAGTCTTGTGTGGTGTTGTCATACGGGTATAGAGAATAGTATGGATCGACTATTATATAAAGAATTAACAACCGGGAAGGGCGGGATATAGGTTATACCTACTGATTTCGCTAGAATAACCACTCGCTTCTGCGTTCAGATCCGGTCCTTCAGCATAAGGCATCGCGGAACCACTTCTGCTTATATTAGCGACGAAGGATTCGTAAGCAGTGTGCATATGATCAAGTTCAGCGTCGTCAATGTGTTCTTCCTCGTCATCTTGATCGTCCGGTGCAGGAGAGGACGCGGGAAGCGGATCCTCGACACGTCCTTCGATTTGAACTTCGCCTATACAGTCATATTTAATATAAAGGGAGCTAAGGGACGAAGGGACGACTTTACTGGTGTTGAGCTGGTGGCTTTCTGGGAATAGTAGGCGTTGCTCCTCATCATACTCGGACTCTTCGTCCGAATCGATCACAATTGAATTGTTAGGTTGTTGTCCTGGTACGTTCTCGTCTTCCTCTTCTTCATCGTTGCTTTCTTCTTCGCACTGGGATTCTTCTTGGTCACCCATATCACATATTCCGTTGACCTGAGGTTCCTCCTCGTCACTATCAAGAAGATCGATGACGATGGGATCGTCTGCGCCACCTGCGCCCTGTATGATCACCTGCGGTGGTTCCGACGGCTCTTGCCGTTCGTCACTCGCTGGACGGAGCACTTGTTTCTCGACGTAGCCATTCACCTCTTCCTGTTCCTCCCGCTCAGTATCCTCGTCCTGCTCCTCTTCGTCTGTTAGCACGTGAGCAGCATCAAGTGGGGAGGAGCCATTGAGGCGATTTCGAACTTTGGTGGAGAAGCTGAACTGTTCAAAGCCCATCGCATCTCCTTGTTCAACAGACGTAGTGCTTATGTCTCCGCCGAAAAGGCTCATGTCCTTGCCCTTGCCCTTGTCTTTTTTCCGGCCACTATGGAGCGCGTCGCGGATTTTCATTGTGATATCAGAGACGAACGCGTCAAACTGGGGCTGGGTAAACTCTGCATATGGGTTGACAACTGAAGGAATAAAGGCGCGTTTTTTGGCCGTCGCAGAAGACGGGGGGGCCACTCCGTTTGTGGTTGGCTTGGTCGAGGGCATGTCGAACATAAAAAAGATGCTTGCGACAACCACAAGGATTTGCAGGCTGACTTATGCCGATATACAGCGAGTAGTCGAACAGCGGTGGGTGGGCGGTGAGGCTGATGGTGGTCGAGTTCAAGGTTGCATGCACCTTTGTCTTGTACGGGCCCTGATTGGCCCGATTGGGGAAAGGCAAGAGAACTTAGGAAGAGAGATGGACGGCAATATTCCGCACCTCGAATGCGGTACCAACCGGAGTGTGGAGTCTTATGCCCCCCAATCAGATTCTCGACTGGAAGCAGGGTGGCGACTCCTCCCAAGAAACCCAAGGAAGTTAGTGCATAAAGAACGGAAAAACAAAAGGAAGCACAAGGGGGTGTTGGTACAACATGATGATAACCCAGGGTTCTATGATTTCCCGTGAAGGGGAAGTGGTCCGTATGTATCCTCCGTGTCATTAAAGCGTTCCACGAGTGTCAAGAAGAGCTTTTGTTGAAAAATTCCCTGTTCAATGGCATCAGTGACGCTCCACCCTTATCACCCTCTTCCTCACTAACCTCGCTTCTAGTTAAAACGTTTGCAAGCAACTGCCAATCCCGTCCTAATTTTGGCGAACCATTTGACGCATATCTGAATGGCTTCCAGCACGCAAGGATCGCGCTCGCCAGGTCTTCTTGAGGAGTTTTCCTCCATTTTTGGACCAGGATTAGGACCTTCTCCGTCATATAGAGATCTTGGCTCTGCATAATCCCCGCTATCTCCTTATCGATTACGAGTAAGGGATCAGAGAGAAATTCCAAATATAACTGAAAGGTAACTAAGTGAGCAGCTCATCATCGATAAGTTACTTGAGCCTCACCAAGAGGAGCTTTGCGCTCTCCTGAGCACTCAGTCGTGCAACGAAGCTGTTCCTCCAGAGCGGACCAAGGCCCCAGCCCTGTTCCAATTCGTTTGCGCTCTTCGCCGTCTGCCACGACGTTGGCACATGCAATTAGACGGAGGAAGCCCGAACTTACTCGATAATTACGGTACGCTGACGGAAAGGCCATGCATTTTACAAAATGCACCCAGTCGACCCCCCGTGCAATGAGTGACTTGAAGACGGTGATGACTTCCTTTGAGGTCTTGTCCCCGTTCCGTAACTGCATGCCGAATACGATGGGCTGAGAGTCCTGGTGCAGCATCGGAAAGGCCGGACTCAAATAGGTGATCTCATCGAAGAGGGTTAGTTGTTTGGCCCCCATTTGTTCTTGAACGCGCAAGGTATCTCGATACGGAGAGATGGCCTGAATTTTCAAGAGAAGTGTAGAGGCTTGTTGGTTTGTAGTACTTGCAAAGTCACTGCCAACAGTGGTTTTAGATAACGATAGTGAGCCATCCGTGTTTCTCACAGTTGCCTTTCAGCATATCGCTTGAGCATGATGCGCACGTATTCAAGAGCGTCCTGGAAATTTGCAGCCAGAGACTAGTGGAGTCAGTAAAGCCGTTAGAACCAGGAGCCTATCCAGAGGACTCACCCCAATAGTCTGAGGCATCGACACTCTAAAATCGGCACGTTCAGTAATTAATGCAGTAGTAATACGTCTCAATCTCATGTCTTATCAACATTAGCTCCTCAGTACTGTAGGTTGGATCTACGACCTACCGGCGTCAAGATATCGCACCATGTCTGCTGTCTCGAGACTATTGGCCGTCCAAATGCCTTCCTCTTTACTCCGGCCCCTTATGTGTAAAAAGCTTTTTTCTGTTCTGGCAGCTTTAGGCTGGAGAAGGACGTAAGGGAGTTGCATATAAGGGAATGAAGAATACGAACGGAACTGGAATCAGGTCCTTTGAGTAAGGTGAGTTCTCGATCGACCCTCTGCTTAGCCATTGTCAGGTCGCTCGCCTGTGAAAGAGTATTGTACAAAGTGCTAAACTGCTGATCTTGGTCAAGCTAGGAGTGAGTGTGAGGGTTGATGCGAATATGGATTTGCGCACGGAGACACACCATATCTCTCCTCAACGTATTCAACGCAGCAATGAGAGAGGCCTGGAATGTATTGTTGCTTTCCAAACGGTGGTTGATCTCTTTGAAAGGTTAGGATGAGAACGTTAGTGAATTGGGAGGGGTTACCTTGGGCTATTGAAGACAACAATGCATCGACTGCAGGACGGAGGTGGCTTGTTTTAGGGAAATCCAGTTGCCGTTGTGCTGCTTCTAAATGACCTTTCATAGTCTGAGCACTATTTGACAATCAGCTACGTTACTCGAGTAGAATAGCGGAGCTCGTACTACTGAACATCCAACGTAAATCTAGACAATCAGTGGTATTCAGTTGTATTCGTTCGAGTTTAGGTACAAACATACTTGGACTCCAGTAATTCCCTCAACGAGAGGATGCGCCTCCATTCGGCTTCAAGAGGTTGTAGGACTGGTAATGAGAGCATTCTCGTGAGTTCTGATGTGGAGGGGTTCAGGAAAGCTCTGGCGTCTCTCTCCTTTCATTGACTGACACTGCGCGGAGTTGGACACTTCCGACGAACAAGCGAAAGCTTGATCCTGAGTGTCTAAATGGGGCCTTTATCTATATTGGTAATGCACGCTGGTTTGCTTGTGCTTTTATTGTTGACTTTGCCATGTTCATCACTGCCTTGGGTATTGAGGTTGTCAGGAGAGCATAATTGACCCTGCAGAATCCTACGTGCACAATGAAGTGGTTCCATCACCTCTCATTCCTTGGTTGCTCCTCAGCGCTGATTGGGCTAATATGGCATGGGAACAAAGTCGTGCACTAGTGAAGCCATCTACTCAAATGTTGAGGAGAAGGGGCATTTGCACACGACTGGTACACAAGAGGAATGAAAGGTCTATATCAGGCGAATAGTGTGCAACAAACGACACGAACGACCCATAGACGCAAATTAAACCAAAAGAACGTGTGATACATATCGAGTCATGGAGCTTCAGACGCTATCGCCTTGTCCTCCACTGTCTTCCCTATTGCTGGGACCACTCTTTGACTGAGACTCGGCCGCCTCCTTTGCCTTCCTCTCCTCCTCGCGCTTATCCGCTTCCTTGATCATCGCGTCCAACTGCTCCGCGAACCGACCTAACCCTCCACTACGCACATGTGCCCACACAGCTTCTCGTACGCGGCGCTGTTGTCCACTCGTGTAGCTGTCTAAGATTAGCCCGTACAGCTTTTGCGTCGGTGCAATTGCGATTTGGAATCGTCGGTAGGCCTCGTCTCGAACAGAGATTAATGGATGGGGTGGAACAGGGAGGAGCGTCCCAGAATGAGGGAAGTTGTTCGTCGGACGGTAAGGCGGAGGTTCTGTGAGAGGTTGGACATGTTGTGTGTTTCTCTGAAACCACGCGGAAATGCCTGTTTGCTCCTCATCCTTCTGCCGCGCCGCCGCAGTTTCAGATTGGATATCGGAGAGACTTTGGGCACGAGCAGGAGGTCGGGATTGAACCGGAGAAGCAGAATCTTCCTGAGTGACAGGTGGAGTTGCGCCTTCCTGTTGTCCAGATAGTGCAGTGGCTGATGAAGACTCCTTTTGACGTCGCTTCGCCTCCTTCGCACGTTTCCGGCGTTCCAGTTCGGCTACACTCCACGTCTGTTCAAACTGCCTTCGGATGCTCGCATACTCTGGCAGTCTCCGAGCCATTTGCTAGAAAGAGATGGCAGTCAGGCCATGGTATGTAGGGCACTGGCAGAATGGATCACAAACCCACCTCAGCCTTGTAATGCTCAGCTAATCGTCCTTTTCCATACCACAGGTAATATCCTTCCCTCCAGAAAGGCTCGTACCGGTTCATATTCGCGGGGTGAGTTGGGACAGTCACGGCGGCGTCTTCACCGCTCTCTGTGCGAGCGACGTCTACTGGCAATCTCGACTGTTGCAAGTTATTGTCACCGTTAAATACGTCCATTGTTCTCTCAGTGAACAGCAGAGACTTGTCTTCAGTTTGGCTCGTGGGTGGCGGAAGTCCAATATCGAGCTCCTTCGATAATGCCTGCATCTCATGCTTGAATACTTTACGTATACAGTATGTTTTGCACTCGGGAAGGAAGTTGTTGAGCCGCTTATTTATTGTTTGGGTGCAGACAGTAATGCAGACTTCATCGTATGGGCCGTCTGGCGGATCCTTCACTACAAACAAGCGAGGAAGAGGGCGATATGGTATCGAATACTTGGGCTAGTCGTTTGGTAGAACCGTCAGGGAACCGGCGGGGCAGATACGAGTTCAGCTCAGCCGAAGCATGGCGTATTGAGAGAAAGAGACTGACCTGGTCTGATCGATCGCCCTGGTTTGAGGACGATGAGGGGGCGTTGTTTGGGTTAGAGCCGCTCATTAGATGCCAACACCAGGGTCGCAAAGGGAGTGGAGCGGTCCAAGTACTTCTCCTGGACCCGACGATATCCGAGCCAACACGGGTCGCATCCTTTTTGGTTGCAACTAAAAAAGTCTTGATATGGTTTCTCAGTGTGCAATGGACTGCACCACGACTGCCATCAGGTTGTAGAATGGCAACCACGTTCAATCCACCCCTCGGTTTTGCTCAATGTCCTTTCGGAACCCACGTTGTACCCACCTACCATTTCACCCAGGGCCATATCCACCTAGGGAGTATTGTTACGGCTGTGAATCCGTTTCTGGCCAAGTATTTCCAGGTTATCTTGTTTTTACAACTGAAAGGGAGTGGACTCTAGGAAAATATGGCGGGCATACTTTATTCACCTCGGTGTGGTATTGTAAATGACTGAAAGTTGTTTGTTCTGGACTTCCACACTCGACCTCAGCGATTATGAAGGCTCATCAGGCGAAGCAATCCAACATCATCTTCAGTTGGGTCTCCAAGCCTCTGGGGTCCGTTATGTTCAGTTTTCTCCGTCTATTCGCGCTGTCAACCAAACACTACAATAGAATTTGGGAGTATGGCAGCAAGGGCCTGGAAGAATTCCTTGTGATTCTTCTTAATGACACCTTGAACACCTTGAACACATTAGAAAGTGCCACGTTGCCCAAATGAGGGATCCAGTTCCAGTGACCAAGTCACTGGAACGGAGGGTAAGGGCTTACGACAGTCCACCAGCAGACCTACGAGTGCAGAGCATAACGTTCCCCTCCCCTTCTGACAGAGGTTAGTTGTATCGTCTTCGGCGTCCACAAGGGACTCAACATTTCTCACAGATCGCCTACAGAAGGTCTCCTCACCTTGTTATCACTTGGTTGCGCCGGCGGAATGCACCAGGTCTTGACCTCATCCATCCTGCTACGACCCTGAGCAGTCAACCCTTGAGGGATCAGCGCACAAGGAGGACTGAATTGGATCTTCCAATGTGGCAAAGTGAACTTCTTGAACACTGTTTAGTAGCCGCGCCTGAGGGTTCCTGAGTATATTGCCGCGGCGAAAGAAAGTAGACACTGTACTCTTCCGTTTATATACTTACCTTTGATCTGCATTAAGTCACTGGTGGCCCATAGTGGTGCCAAAGCCCCATGTATTGCTCGATCTCCTTTCTGGGGCTGAAAGCAAATGCACGGTGGGCTGGTGCAAATTATCGTGGTTGGGGCCACTTGATATGGAGAATCGGGCTTTGTGTTGTGACTGGCAAAGGAACTAGCGAAGAACGAATTCACCGGTTCATGCCGCAGGCTCCACTCAAGCGGTTCGGGATCTAATGGATGCATTGAAATGAGCAGTTAGAATAGCTGCGGTGTACTTCCGATAGGTGTTGGCCCTCGGATGTGGTCAACAATGGACTCTATTACACCGTGCCTTTGACTCCCTCAGCTTCATCAATGCCTTCCGAGAATGCCACCACGGGAGAATGCTACATCAACCGACTACCCGTCGAACTCCTTGCCGCGATCCTCGAGGAACACAGTGTTCTAGAGCTATTGGCGCCCTTCATCAACTCGCAGGTTTGCCGTCGGTGGCACGAAACAACCCGTCGTTGGCCTAGAGTGTGGTCATATATCACCATAAGTTTAACCGGTAGAGACAAGATGTCCCTCAACCGAATCAAAACCCTCTTAGAGCGGTCGTGTGATAGCCCGCTTCACGTCAACCTGGTATATACCAGCTATTCTCTAATGAAACCCAGTATACTGCTGCTACTTCAGCACCCTGTGATCACCCGAATTCAGAGATTATTCCTATTTGGATGGCTGCCGGACGAAATTCAAATGGTGGACAGTATGCCAAACCTTCGCACTCTACAGCTCAATCTGTGCAACGCGTTAGTAGCCCCCAAGTTCCTTCTTGGCACCAAGGGTTTCCCACTCCTTGATGAGCTTGTGGCTCACGATATATGGAACCTGCCTTATGTGGTACCAGGGACACCCGTACTGCTACGGACAATTTCTTTCTCTTGTGTACCACATATGGAATGGGCCAAAATTCTGTTGGAGTGCCGAGAGACACTCGTCGAAGTATTCCTCTACCGTTGTACACCTCCACCACCGGCTCAAATCCATCTTCCAAACCTTAAATTCCTAGCTCTTTCCGACATGGGCAACTTCCGGAACGATATTGTTGCTCCGGGCCTTATCACATTCCACGAACATCGTGTTCATTTCGATCCACTAAAACCGCCTTTTACTTTCTCCTCAATCACTGAATACGCGTGCATAGGAACTCATCCTTCTGTGGGCGACCGGCCACTTTGGGGGGAACACGTACTACCCAAGCTCGAACGACTCGTATTGTGGGGTCCGTATGAGGGAATAAACAAAGTACTATGGGAGCTAGTGTCACACCCACATTCTGTCCCGAAGCTCAATACTATCGAGCTGGCCAACGCGGATGAGCAAGATCTGAGTCGCAATCAGTGGGCAGAATTAGAGAGGCTCTTGGTCCACACGCCTCTTTCTTCCATTCTCGAGCGACGAAATGGGTCTAGGGCCTCTTACGCACCAATCCGCTTTTCCTTAGTACGTGGTTCTTCGGCCGTTGTTTTTCATATTCATATTCCACCCTTAGGTACGTTGGTCACTCTCCAAAGCGTGAACAATATCACGTCCAATTTGGTAACTAGATTGATCCAATGTACGGGTTATAGTATGAATCCCAAATTAAGCCTTTTGCAGCGTCTCTCAAGTCTACCCCTTTCCAAATGCTTTGTCAGGGAGTCAACGAGCGTGGTGCAATCTATCGTCGGCTTCAAATCCTCTAGTTTTGCTGCGCCCTTGAGCACATTCACCAGGTCCACAACGTCACAGGGCGAAGTGGCGCCCAAGCACAACCGCACAACCTCGCTGAGCGAACCTTTGAGCAGTCCCGTGATTTTCGTGAGCTCATGCATCGCGAGGCTGATGTCCGTCGCCGCTGGAAGGTCGAGTCGATTGACAAGACAGCAGGTGGATAATACGCCAGAAGGAATGAGGTCATGCCGGGGTGGGTGGCCCCGCTCGGGTCTTGTCCATGCATCGACCGCGGGTTTACCCTATATTCCAGACGCAGCGTTCGAAGGTTGGTGACGGCTACGATATATAACTGAAATGGGGCGGCGTCAAAGGTGAGCAGACAGGAGGATCGACATCGTGAGGGTGTGGAGAGCGGCTATGATTGGCGGTTTATGAAGGTCAAGAAACGTAAATGAATGGAGCAAGGATTTGGTAACGCTGAGGGATTCAAATTTCACTCTCACCTCTTTACCTTACCTAGGTGTGGTATTGTAAATGACTAGAAGTCATTTATTCTGGACTTCCACACTCGACCTCAGGCGATTACGAAGGCTCATCGGGCGAAGCAATCCAAAATCATCTCCAATTGGGTCCCCGAGCCTCCGAGGGAGGGTCGATTACGTTCAATCTTCTCAGTCTATTCGGGCTCTCAACCAAACATTGCAGATAGAATGTGGGGGTACGGCAGCAAGGGCCTGGAAGAATCCCTTGTGGTTCTTCTTAATAACGCCCTCGAACACCTTGGACACAATATTAATAGCAAGACCCGCGTTGCTCAAACTGGAATGGAGGGTAAGGGCTCGTGATAATCTTTACTGGTGCAGAGCATAACGTTTCCCCCTCCCTTCTGACAGAAGTCAGTCGCATCGTCCTCGGCGTCCACAGGGACCCAACATTTCTCACAGATTGCCTATAGAAGAACCCCCCCACCCTTATCATTTAAGTCTGTTGGCTCACTTGGTTGCTCCGGCGGAATGCACCATGTCTTGACTTCATGCATCCTGCTGCGACCTGTGTAGTCAACCCTTGAGGGATCGGTCAACAAGGAGGACTGAATTTGGATCTTCTAACATGGCAGAGGGAACCTCTTGAGCACTGTTTTGTAGCCGCGCTTAAGTATATTGCCGCGGTGAAAGAAAGTAGCAGACACTGTACCCTTCCGCTTGTATACTTACCTTTGACCTCACTGGTGGCCCATAGTGGTGCCAAAGCCCCATGTATTGTTCGATCTCCCTTCTGGGGCTGAAAGCAAATGCACGGTGGCTGGTGCAAATTATTGGCTTTGTGTTGCGACTGGCAAAGGAACTAGAGAAGAACGAATTCACCGGTTCATTCTGCAGGCTCCACTCAAGCGGCTCAGGATCTAATGGGCGCATTGAAATGAGCGGTGTACTTCCGATAGGGTGTTGGCCGGCCCTCCGTATGCATGTGGTCAACAATGGAGTCTACCACCGTGCCTTCGACTCCCTCCGCTTCTTCAATGCCTTCCGAGAATGCCACCACGGGAGAATGCTACATCAACCGACTACCCGTCGAACTCCTTGCCGCGATCCTCGAGGAACACAGTGTTCTAGAGCTATTGGCGCCCTTCATCAACTCGCAGGTTTGCCGTCGGTGGCACGAAACAACCCGTCGTTGGCCTAGAGTGTGGTCATATATCACCATAAGTTTAACCGGTAGAGACAAGATGTCCCTCAACCGAATCAAAACCCTCTTAGAGCGGTCGTGTGATAGCCCGCTTCACGTCAACCTGGTATATACCAGCTATTCTCTAATGAAACCCAGTATACTGCTGCTACTTCAGCACCCTGTGATCACCCGAATTCAGAGATTATCCCTATGTGGATTGCTGCCGGACGAAATTCAAATAGTGGACAGTATGCCAAACCTTCGCACTCTACAGCTCAAGCTGTGCGAGTCGTCAGTAGCCCCCAAGTTCCTTCTTGGCACCAAGGGTTTCCCACTCCTTGATGAGCTTGTGGCTCATGACATGTGGAACCTTCCTTCTGTGGTACCAGGAACACCCGTACTGCTACGGACAATTTCTTTCTCTTGTATATCACATATGGAATGGGCCAAAATTCTGTTTGAGTGCCGAGAGACACTCGTCGAAGTATTCCTCCACCGTTGTGCCCCTCCACCACTGGCACAAATCCATCTTCCAAACCTTAAATTCCTAGCTCTTTCCGACATGGGCGACTTCCGGAACGATATCGTTGCTCCGAGCCTTATCACATTCCACGAACGTCTCCATGATTTCGATCCACTAGAACTGCCTTCCACATTTTCCTCAATCACTGAATACGCGTGCCAATGGACTTATCCTTCTGTGGGCGGTGGGCCACTTTGGGGGGAACGCGTACTACCCAAGCTCGAACGACTC
>Ga0307515_10020621_pt1 | contig 11742 bp, 10 predicted proteins | sample 17_EM_MG_FD_194513 | JGI IMG/M metagenome (GOLD analysis project Ga0307515, IMG submission 194513) | Populus trichocarpa ectomycorrhiza microbial communities from riparian zone in the Pacific Northwest, United States - 17_EM | ecosystem: Host-associated > Plants > Roots > Unclassified | place...
GAGAACGTTCCGCCATCGCGCCGCTTCTTTCTTTATTGCCGACCTGATCTGGCCGGTAGAATATCAATCAACCTCACCATGCAAGACCGGCGGCACCCTCATTCCACCCGTCCAGCAAATCTTGGTATCAAATCACAATCTTTTCCGCAACGTCGAAAAAGGCTTCGCGGACTTTCTGCGAGACACTGCCCGGATGACCATTGGCAATGGCCTGACCATCGACGGAAACGACCGGAAAACAAATGCTTGTGGCTGCAGTGAGGAAGACCTCGCGTGCGGCGAGCATCTCGGAAACGGAGAAGTTCCGCTCGATGATCTTCAAGCCGAGCTTGGCGCCGACATCCATCAAAGTCGTGCGGGTAATACCGCGCAAAATGCCGTGTTCGGCCGGGCGCGTCACCAGCGTTCCATCCGGATCGACGATCCAGACATTGGTCGCTGCCCCCTCCTTCACCATGCCGTCGCTGTCGACATAAATCGCCTCCTGAGCGCCGGCTTCCTTCGCCTGCTGGCGGGCCATGGCGTTCGGCAGCAGGCCGACGGATTTGATGTCGACCCGGTCCCAGCGATTGTCGACAAGGGTAATCGCCCTGATGCCGTTGGCATTCTTGGCCGCGATGACCGCGGCATCCGTGCTCTTGGCGGTAATGACAAGCGAGGGCGGCGTTCCCTCGGCCGGGAAGACATGATCGCGGCGGGCGACGCCGCGTGTCACCTGCATGTAGAAAAGCCCGTTGCGGACATGGTTGCGGCGCAGCGTCTCGCGAATCACCTGGGTCAGCGCCGCCCGGCTCATCGGCCAGGCGATGCGCAACTCACTGAGCGAACGGTCGAGGCGGCTCAGATGACGGGAGAGGTCGACGATAAAACCATGGCGCACCTCGCAGACCTCGTAGACACCGTCGGCGAATTGGTAGCCGCGATCTTCGATATGTACGCTGGCATCGGAATGCTTGACGTAACGGCCATTCACATAGGCAATTCTCGGCATAGGAAACCTGGTCTTCGGGGACAGGACAGGACAGGAAGGATGCGGCGCGGCATCGGCCGCGCCTGACATGATCAGACGCCGAGCGACTTCAGCTTGCGGTGCAGCGCCGAACGTTCCATGCCGACGAACTCCGCCGTGCGCGAAATATTGCCGCCGAAGCGGTTGATCTGGGCGATCAGGTAGTCCTTCTCGAACATCTCGCGGGCTTCGCGCAGCGGCAGCGTCATGATGTGATAGTCGTTCTTGGCGGAAACCTTCGGCAGCATGTCGCCGAGATCGGTCGGCAGCATGTCGGCGGTGATCGGCGCATCCGGCCCGTCGGTGCGGGCAAGGATCATCAGGCGCTCGATGTTGTTGCGCAACTGGCGGATATTGCCCGGCCAGTCATGCGCCTGCAGCACCGCCATGGCGTCGTCGCCGATGCGGCGCGGCCGGATACCGGCCTGCTCGGAAATCTGGCGCATCAGCTGGTCGACGAGGAAGGGAATGTCCTCTCGCCGCTCGGCGAGCGCCGGCACGCGCACTGGCACGACGGCGAGGCGATGATAGAGATCCTCGCGGAACCAGCCCTCGGCGATGCGGCTCTCGAGATTGTAGGCGGTGGAGGAGATGATCCGCACATCGACCTTGACGCGCTTGGAACCGCCGACCCGCTCGAACTGCTGATCGACCAGCACCCTGAGAATCTTGTTCTGGGTCTCGCGCGGCATCTCGCCGACCTCGTCGAGATAGAGGATGCCGCGATGGGCTTCTTCGAGCGCGCCGATCTTGCGCGCCTGGCCGGGCGTGCCCTCGGTGCCGAAGAGCGCCACCTCCATGCGTTCAGGCGTGATGTTGGCGGCGTTCAGCGCGACGAATGGGCCACTGGCGCGTGTTGATTTCTTGTGGATCATTCGCGCCACCAGCTCCTTGCCGGAGCCCGACGCGCCGAGGATCATGATGCGGCTGTTGGTCGGCGCAACCTTCTCGATCGTCTGGCGCAGCTGAGAAACGGCGACCGATGTGCCGATCAGCTCCAGCGCGTCGCCGGTGCGGCGCTTCAGCTCGGAAACCTCCCGCTTCAGCTTGGAATTCTCCAGCGCGCGTTCGGCGATCAGGATCAGCCGGTCGGCCTTGAAGGGCTTCTCGATGAAATCGAAGGCGCCGCGCTTGATCGCCGAGACGGCGGTCTCGATGTTGCCGTGACCGGAGATCATCACGACAGGCAGTTCCGGGTGGCGGGTCTTGATCTCATCGAGCAGCGACAGGCCATCGAGCTTGCTGCCCTGCATCCAGATGTCGAGGAAGATCAGCCGCGGGACGCGATCGGAGATCGCCGCCAGCGCGCTGTCGCTGTCATGAGCCGTGCGCGTCTCGTGCCCCTCGTCCGAGAGAATGCCGGAAACGATCTCGCGAATATCGTGCTCGTCATCGACGACGAGAATATCAGAGGCCATAAACGCTTTCCTTGTCACTGGCTGCGGGGGCTGTGGGCGTCGGATCCTGGCGTGGCAGATGCACGCGGATCATGGCTCCTCTTCCCCGGTCAAAATCGGCGGGCGCATCGTGCAGCTCGAGCTGCCCGCCATGTTCCTCGATGATCTTCTTGACGATGGCGAGGCCGAGGCCGGTGCCCTTCTCGCGCATCGTCATATAGGGTTCCAGAATGCTGTGGCGGTTCTCCACCGGCAGGCCGCGGCCATTGTCGATGATGTCGACGGTGAAGCGATCACGCGCGGCATCGAGCGCGGCGCGGACGAGAACCTTGCGTTCGTCGCGTTCGTCGCTCGGCACGGCCTCGATCGATTCCACGGCATTCTTGATGAGATTTCCGAAGGCCTGGCCGAGCATGCGGCTGTCGAACAGACCCTCCAGCGGCCGGTCGCCGAAATCCTGCTCGAAGGTGACGTGATGGTTGCCCATCTCGCGCAGGAAGATCGCGTCGCGCAGGATATTGCGCAGATCGCTCGGCTCCTTGGTCGGCTTCGGCATGCGCGCGAAGGCCGAGAATTCGTCGACCATGCGACCGATATCGCCGACCTGGCGGATGATCGTATCCGTGCATTGATCGAAAACCGTGCGGTCGGACTGGTCGATCTGCTTACCGTAGCGGCGCTGGATGCGCTCGGCGGAAAGCTGGATCGGCGTCAGCGGGTTCTTGATCTCATGGGCGATGCGCCTTGCCACGTCACCCCAGGCGGTCGAACGCTGGGCGATGACGAGGTCGGTGATGTCGTCGAGCGTGATTACGTAGGATTCGCTCATGTCGCGCACTTCCTCGCGCGTGACCTGCACGCTCAGCGTCCTGACGGTGCCGCCGCGCACCAGCGCGATCTGCTTGCGGAAATCGCCGCGATACCGCGCCGCCGCCTCGGTCAAGACGTGATCGACCTCAGGCGCGATATCGACCAGTTGTTTTCCGAGCATCTCGTCGGCCGTCATCGACATCAGCGTCTCGGCCGAACTATTGACGATGGTAATGCGGCGGTCATGCTCGACACCGATGACGGCAGCGGTGACGCCCGACAGCACGGCTTCGATGAAGCGGCGGCGGTCATCGACCTCGTCCTTGGCTTCGAGGATCTCGTCGCGCTGGGTGCGGATTTCCGAGATCATCTTGTTGAAGGTGCGCGACAGATTGGCGACGTCGCCATCGACCGCATGCACCGGCACGACGATGTCCATATTGCCCGATGCGACGCTGTCGGCGGCGGTTATCAACAGACGAATCGGCCGGACGATGCGGTCGGCGACGGCGATCGCGGTCCAGATCGCCGCCAGCAGCACGATCAGCGCGAAGCCGATATAGAGCACGGCAAAAGCGACCTGCAGCGAGAAGCGGTTGGCCTCCATCGAGCGATATTCGGTGGCGTTCTCCTCCATCATGCGCATGGCGCCCATGACCTTGGGATCGACGGCGCGCACCGTATAGAGGAAGGTGCCCTGGATGGCATCGAGCTTAATGATGGCGCCGACGAGGTTGGTGACACCGGGCGGAATCAGGGTCGGCTGGCCAGCGGCGGCCTTTTCCAGAGCGTCCTGCGGAATGGCCGGCAGCGGCTTTTCGGTGGCGATGTCGGCCTGGACGATCACCGAGCCGTCACGCTCGACGAGGAAGGAGCCGAGCAGGCCGCGACCCCTCGCCTGGCGCGTCATCAAATCGGCGAAACCCGTCCTGTCGAGGCTGTAGAGAGCGCGATTGCGCTCGAGGTCGTTGGCCATGGAGACCGTCTGCCCCTGCAGGTAGCTAGCGTTCTCCATCATGTAAGCCTGGCCGATATTGCGCGACGAGCTGACGATCGACTGGGTACGCAAGGCGAACCAGCGGTCGAGGCCGGCGTTCAGCGTGATACTGGCGAAGATGGCGACGAGGATCGCCGGCGTGATCGCGACGATCGAGAAGAGCACGACGATGCGAATGTGCAGGCGGGCTGCGGCGCGACCTCTGGTGCGCGCCTTGAGCAGCCTCGCCACTTCACGGCCGATCAGGGCAATCAGCGTCAGCACGAAGAAGGAATTGACGATCACCGAGGTGATGACGACATGCGAATTCGGCGCGATCGGGGTCAGGCCGAGCAGCACGAACAGCGTCACCGTGGCGCAGAGAAGCGCGCCGCCGGCAAGCACTAGGCCAGGCACGGCGAAAAGGGCGCGGCGGTCGGTCACCGTGGTCACCGCCTCGCCCGCCGCTGCCGGCGATACCCCATCCTGCGTCATTCGGCCTCTCTTCAGACGGCGCCTGCCGCCTTCGCCATCCGATCGAAACCAGACAACGCCGGCTTAAAAAAGCCAGCGCCGCAACGACTCGATCGGGAGCGAAATTCCAAAACCCTTGCGTGACCTTTAAGCAACGCATTGTGGCGAAAATGCAACGCGCTCCGTCACATTGTCAAGCTGTGCAAGCCCGCGCAACAGCTCAGGCGGTGCGGGAGCTCCGGTATACGGAGACGCCGAGTTCCCTGATCTTCTTACGCAAGGTGTTGCGGTTAAGGCCGAGAAGATCGGCCGCCTTGATCTGGTTGCCGCGCGTCGCCGTTAGCGCGGCCAAGATCAGCGGATACTCCATTTCCGTCAGCACACGGTCATAAAGGCCGGGCGGCGGCAGGTTTTCGCCGAAGCTTGCGAAATAAGCCCGCATGTTCTCCTCGACCGCCTGGGCGATCGTCATCGAGCCGGTGCGGATCGGCCCCTTGTCGATCGGGCTGTCGGGTACGTCGGAGCGCAGCTCGGCATCGATGATCTCGCGGGTGATGACGTCCTGCGGATAAAGCGCCATCAGGCGGCGGATGAGGTTTTCGAGCTCGCGGACGTTGCCGGGCCAGGCATAGGCCTTCATCAGTTCCAGCGCTTCCTGATCGAAACGCTTGGAGCCGAGGCCTTCCTTTTCCGCCTGTTGGATGAAATGCCGCACCAGATCGGGAATATCCTCGGCGCGATCACGCAGCGGCGGCAGGCGCAACGGCACGACGTTGAGGCGGTAATAGAGATCCTCGCGGAACAGGCCCTGATTGATCGCCTGCTTCAGGTCCTTGTTGGTGGCGGCGACGATGCGCACATCGGTACGGATCGGCGTGCGGCCGCCGACGGTGGTGTATTCGCCCTGCTGCAGGACGCGCAGGAGCCTGGTCTGCGCATCCATCGGCATGTCGCCGATCTCGTCGAGGAACAGCGTGCCGCCTTCGGCCTGTTCGAAGCGGCCGGTCGAGCGGGTCTGCGCGCCGGTGAAGGCGCCTTTCTCATGACCGAAGAGTTCGGATTCAATCAGGTCGCGCGGGATCGCCGCCATGTTGATCGCGACGAACGGGCCGTTGCGGCGCTTGCCGTAGTCATGCAGGGCGCGGGCGACGAGTTCCTTGCCGGTGCCGGATTCGCCGGTGATCATCAGCGTCAGGTCCGTCTGCATCAGGCGGGCGAGCACGCGGTAGATTTCCTGCATTGCCGCCGAACGGCCGACGAGCGGCATGCCATCCTGCATGTCCTCCTCGAGCTTGGCAGGCTTGCGTTTCGGCTCGGAGAGCGCACGGCCGATGATGCCGATCAGCTCTGTGAGGTCGAAGGGCTTCGGCAGATAGTCGTAGGCGCCCTTCTCGGAGGCCTTGATGGCGGTCATGAAGGTGTTCTGCGCGCTCATGACGAGGACCGGCAGTTCGGGGCGCGCCTTCTTGATGCGCGGCAGCAGGTCGAAAGCGTTTTCGTCGGGCATCACCACGTCGGTGACGACGAGATCGCCCTCGCCCGCCGAAATCCAGCGCCAGAGGGTAGCGGCGTTGGAGGTGATGCGGACGTCATAACCGGCGCGGCTCAAGGCCTGGTTGAGCACGGTCCGGATGGCCGCATCATCATCTGCAACGAGGATCGTGGCTGTCATCGAGAAGGTCCTGTCGAGCTTGCGATAGAGGCATCCTCAAGCGAAGCGTCCTTCGACGCCGGCATGAGAACGCGGAATGTCGTGCGGTTGTTCTGGCTGTCGCATTCGATGATGCCGCCGTGATCACCGATGATCTTGGCGACCAGCGCCAGGCCGAGGCCGCTGCCGTTCGGCTTGGTGGTGATGAAGGGATCGAAGAGATGCGGCACGAGATCGGCGGGAACGCCGGGGCCGTTGTCGTGGACGCAGAATTCCAGCGGCAGCGAAATCTTCTCGCGCGTGCCGGCGACCGAGAGACGAATGCCGGGACGATAAGCCGTCGTCAGCATGATCTCGCCTTCCGGCCGATCGCCGACCGCTTCGGCGGCATTCTTCACCAGGTTGAGGAAAACCTGGACGAGCTGGTCGCGATTGGCATAGACGGCCGGCAGTGACGGGTCGTAATTCTCGGTGACGCGGATATTGCGGGCAAAGCCGGCCTTGGCGACGGCCTTCACATGGTCGAGCACGGAATGGATGTTGACCGGCACGCGATCAACAGGGCGCTCGTCGGAAAAGACCTCCATGCGGTCAACAAGCGAGACGATGCGGTCGGTCTCGTCGCAGATCAGCCGGGTCAGCGCCCGGTCGTCATCGATGACAGACTGTTCGAGCAACTGGGCAGCGCCGCGGATGCCGGAGAGCGGGTTCTTGATCTCGTGCGCCAGCATCGAGGCGAGACCGGTCACCGAGCGAGCGGCGGCGCGATGCGTCAGCTGACGGTCGATCTTGTCGGCCATCGAGCGTTCCTGGAAGACGATGACGACAGCGCCGGGTTCGCTGAGCACGGGGGCGACATAGAGGTCGACGAGCTTGTCCTGGCCGAGGCGGGGCGAGCTGAGGTCGACGCGGTATTCGTTGACCGGCGCCTTGCGCTCACGCACCTGGTCGATCAAAGCAAGCAGCGGGCTGCCGAAGGGGATGAAAGTCGAAATCCTGTAACGCGCCAGATGCGGGGCGCTGGCGCCGAAGAAGGCCTCCGCCTCCCAGTTGGCGAAGACGACGAAGCCGGATTCGTCGACCATGATCACCGGGTTCTGGATGGCATTCAGGACTGCCGTGGCAACAGGGACGCCGGCATGATCGGGAGCAGATGTCATATCCTTCGTCACGCTGCCTCCCGCCTGTCGACGGCACCCGCCGCCAGCGCCTCGCAGAGACGCGCGGCCACTTCACGCGGATCGCGCGAGGTCATGATCGCCGCCTTGTCACTGCCTGAAAGATCCGGGGCGAAACGCTCCAGATACCAGCCGAGATGCTTGCGGGCATGGCGCGTCGCCACTGCCTCGCCGTAGAAATCCAGCATCATCCGGTAGTGTTCGACGGCGATGTCGGCGATCTCAAGCAACAGCGGCTCGGCGGCGCCTGCAATGACGCCGGCATGCCACGGCCTGCCCTGGCAGCCCCTGCCGATCATGACGGCATCAGCACCTGAGCGACGCAGGATTTCCCGCGCATCCTCGGCGGTTTCGACATCGCCATTGGCGATCAGCGGAATGGAGATTGCCTCGCGGACGGCACGTATCGCATCCCAGTCGGCGCGGCCTTCGTAAAATTGCATGCGCGTGCGCCCATGGATGGTCACCAACTGGATGCCGGCCGCCTCGGCGCGGCTTGCGATCTCAGGCGCGTTGATGGAATTCTCGTCCCAGCCGAGGCGCATCTTCAGCGTCACGGGAATATCGACGGCCTTGACCGTCGCCTCGATCAGGCCGAGCGCGTGATCGGGATCGCGCATCAGCGCCGAACCGGAATAACCGCCGATCACCTTCTTTGCCGGACAGCCCATGTTGATGTCGATGATATCGGCGCCGTGATCGGCGGCGATCTTGGCCGCCTCCGCCATCCAGTGCGCCTCGCGTCCGGCTAGCTGGACCACGTGCGGCCGGAAGCCTGCGGCGCGAAGCCGCGACCAGGATTCGGCGGTGTCATTGACCAGTTCGCGGCTCGCCACCATTTCGGTGACGACGAGGCCGGCGCCATAGCGCCAGGCAAGCTCGCGGAAGGGCATGTCAGTAACGCCGGACATCGGCGCCAGCACAACGCGGTTCCGCACGGACACTGGTCCGATCCGGAAAGGCGCTGCGAGGTCCTTGGAAATCAATTGATTATCTTTCAGGCACACCATAGAACTGCATTATTTTTAGCCATTGTTCTCAAGCTTGCCAAGGGGGCTGGAAGGGGAATTGATATTTTTTGGGCAAATGCTGGAAAACGCCAAAGCAAGCCGGTAGAGCACTCGGGTCAATTCCGCACATTTTAGGGATTTATGCTGCAAATGCCGTCCAAGCAACCGATATCGGCTGGAATTGTCATCGTTGCCGCCGGCCGCGGCGAGCGCGCCGGATCCTCCAAGGAAGGCCCCAAGCAATATCGCATGATTGGCGGCAAGCCGGTTATCGTCCACACGCTTGAAAACTTCATGACATGGGGACCGGCGACGCAGATCGTCGTCGTCATCCATCCCGACGACGAGGCGCTATTTGCCAGAGCGTTCCGGCACATCATCTCGGCAACGCCGATCGAAACGGTGCATGGCGGCGCGACCAGGCAGCAATCCGTGCTGGCCGGCCTCAGATATCTCAAGGACAAACATGTCAGCCATGTGCTGATCCACGATGCCGTGCGGCCGTTCTTCGAGCATACGCTTCTCGATCGCATCGCCGAAACGCTTGGCGACGGAGCGCGGGCGGTTCTGCCGGCAATGCCGGTGACCGACACGCTGAAACGCGCCGACAGCGATGGCACCGTGATGGAGACGGTGTCGCGCCAGCAGCTCTACGCGGCGCAGACGCCGCAATCCTTCGCCTTCGAAGCGATTCTCGACGCGCATGAAAAGGCAGCAGCAGGCGGACGAGACGATTTCACCGATGACGCTTCGATCGCCGAATGGCTTGGCATTCCGGTGACGATCGTCGAGGGAACGGCCGACAACGTCAAGTTAACAGTCAAGAAGGATATCGCCATGGCCGACGACAAGCTGTCGGCCCTGCTGCTTCCCGATGTGCGCACCGGCAACGGCTACGACGTGCATCAGCTCGAAGCCGGCGACGGTGTCACCCTTTGCGGCGTGTTCATTCCACACGACCAGAAGCTCAAAGGTCATTCGGATGCCGACGTTGCCCTGCATGCGCTGACGGACGCGCTGCTTGCCACCTGCGGCGCCGGCGATATCGGCGATCATTTCCCGCCATCCGACCCGCAATGGAAGGGAGCGGCCTCGCGCATCTTCATCGAGCACGCCGCCGCAATCGTTCGCGAGCATGGCGGCACGATCATGAATGCCGATGTCTCGCTGATTGCCGAGGCGCCGAAAGTCGGCCCGCATCGCGAGGCCATGCGGGCGAAACTGTCGGACTATCTCGGCATCGATATCGAACGCTGCTCGGTCAAGGCGACGACCAACGAGACGATCGGCTTCGTCGGCCGCCGCGAAGGCATCGCGGCGATCGCCACGGCGACCGTCGTCTATCGCCGGAGGAAATGATGAGCCTTTTCCCTGAGGATATCCATTCGGCGGCGGAGACGATCATCCGCGACTTCACGGCTGCCGGACTGATGGTCTCGACCGCCGAATCCTGCACCGGCGGGCTGATCGCCGGGGCGCTGACGGAGATTTCAGGCTCGTCGGCCGTCGTCGACCGCGGCTTCGTCACCTATACGAACACGGCGAAGATGGAGATGCTCGGCGTGCAGGAAGCAACGCTCCTGCGCTTCGGCGCCGTTTCAGAGGAAACGGCGCGGCAGATGGTGCATGGCGCCCTCTTCCGTTCGCGCGCCGACATCGCCGTTGCCGTCACCGGCATTGCCGGCCCCGGCGGCGGATCGGCGGAAAAACCCGTCGGCCTCGTGCATCTCGCCGCCAAATCGCGCGCCGGCATGCTGATCCACCGGAGAATGCTCTACGGCGATATCGGCCGCAGTGAAGTCAGGCTGGCAACGATCAGGACCGCGCTGGAGATGATGCGCTTGCTGTTTGCGGCCTGACGCGGGGTCGCCCATCAAGCTGGCGTGTAGATCCTGTTTGCCCTGGTCTCGAAGGCTTCGGTGAACATCCGGAAGGCGCGGTCGAACATCGAGCCCATCAACGCGCCGAGAATGCGGCTCTTGAACTCATAGTCGATAAAGAAATCGACCATGCAGCCGCCGGTCGGCACCTCGGCGAAGTGCCAGCGATTATCGAGATATTTGAACGGCCCGTCGATATATTTGACCTCGATGACGTGCTCGGCCCGGTTCAGCAGCACCTGCGTCGTGAAGGTTTCGCGGATCGCCTTGTAGCCGACCGTCATGTCGGCGACGAGCAAGATCTTGCCGTCGCGCTCCTTACGGCTCTTAACAGTGAGCGCTTCGCAGAGCGGCAGAAATTCCGGGTAGCGCTCGACGTCGGCGACGAGGTCGAACATCTGCTCGGGCGAATGCGGGACAGGACGGTGCGTTTCAAATTGCGGCATAGGCGGCAATTAAGCGGGCGCGGCGAGAAGATCAAGAAGCTCGCGCACCTGACGACGGGATTTTAGCTGCAGAACCGGGACGTCAGGGCCGAACTGCTGGAACGCGGCCTTGATCTTCGGGGCTGCGTGCCTCTCGAAATTCCAGATATAGCCGACCATGTCAGGCGTCAGCCGCTCCGGGCAGCCCTCGGGCATTTCGGGGCGATTGCGACCGCGATAGCGGATAGTACGCGAGATCGCCCGCCACAGGCAGACCACTCTTGGAAGCCTGAGCCAGATCACCAGATCCGCTCTCGGAAGACGCAGATGAAACGAGCCGAGGCCGGTTCCATCCATGATCCACCTCTCCTGCGCCACGACCTCCGATATCAGCCGATCTATGTCGCTGCGATCCCGCTTCTTCCAGCCGGGAAGCCAATAGAAATCGCGATCCATCGAAATATAGGAAAGGCCAAGCGACGCAGACAGCGCCCGCGCAAGCGCGCTCTTTCCGCCGCCGGGGCAACCGGTAACGAGAATACGATTGGCATGCCGGAACATGGCATCATCGACGAGCATGGCCGCAACTCCCATGAAAAAACCGCGGCGAAAATCGCCGCGGTCGATGCAAAAGGCAAGCGCCGGCTCTTATTCGGCGGCGATAAGCAGCTTCTTTTCGCGTGCCGCCCGCAGCCGGGCAAAGTCGTCGCCGGCATGGTGAGAGGAGCGGGTCAGCGGGCTCGAGGCCACCATCAGGAAGCCCTTGCTAGAGGCGACCGTCTCGTAGGATTTGAATTCGTCTGGCGTGACGAAGCTCATGACCTGATGGTGCTTGCGGGTCGGCTGCAGGTATTGGCCGATCGTCAGGAAATCCACGTCAGCGGTGCGCAGGTCGTCCATCAGCTGCAGCACTTCGTTGCGCTCCTCACCGA
>Ga0307515_10020622_pt1 | contig 11739 bp, 18 predicted proteins | sample 17_EM_MG_FD_194513 | JGI IMG/M metagenome (GOLD analysis project Ga0307515, IMG submission 194513) | Populus trichocarpa ectomycorrhiza microbial communities from riparian zone in the Pacific Northwest, United States - 17_EM | ecosystem: Host-associated > Plants > Roots > Unclassified | place...
GCCAATGAACTACTGGATAAATACGTTGAGTACACGCCCTCTGAGCCGAAAGACCTCTCAGCATCGAGGTAGGTACCCACCCCGACGACGTTGGGTGACCTGGGCCAATGCTTGTGTTGTAGCCGTTGGCTGACGACGAACTGAAGTTAAAGCCCGCCACATGACTCTGAGTAGAGAATACGGGGTTCATGTGTGACCCTTGATATCTGGCGGGGACCGGCATTGGGCCCATGCCACCTGTTGGATGCGGCACGACTGGAGGATTTCCCGGTATAGCACGAGAGTCTCCAGGCGACTTGACTTGAAGTGGGTGATGAGCGGTACCAGCACCGATCTTCGTTGAGAGGGTGGCTATGGCCTGAGTTTTGACCGATTTTGACAAAGGCAGCTACTCCTTCGAATTTACATTGTTCACGGCGTTCTCGCGTGTGTTGGAAAATTCAGGAATCCATCTCTCACTCAAAAACGATGAATCAGGGTAGTCAGCACTCTTATCATGCACGGTGTGTCCGCGGCGGGAGCCCTCCGAGAACAATGCGCGAGTGGAGGCGAGTGTGCCCAGAAACACACGTTGTCAACTCTATCCTCGTGCGACAGAGGACCGTGTGGAAGTTCGAACGGATCGCGAGTAAAATTGGGCGGTTCTGAGCAGACTATATGGTTTGCACAAGAGGTTTTAAAAGGTAACGATGAGCGTTACTCTACCTCACTGTGAACGGCTGCCTTCTAACATCCCCCTTGAGTGTTGTGGTTTGGTGGTGGATGACGGGGTACAGCCCACGATGGAGCGGAAGTCATCTGGAGCGCCAATGCGTCAGCAATAGAGGTGGGTACCACTTTGTAGCTGGGGACGTTACGATTCACTCTGGCCATATACACATTCGAAGGTCCAAGCCATAGAACAGACCGCCGAAGTTGTTCATCGCCCGAACTGTTGCCAATTTCGAGCATGACAACAATCCTCGAACTTACACCTACCGAGTCCACGGAGTCCGCTCTGGTAGCCGGAATACTGCGGGCTCGCACGTTGACCCACCGGTGGAACACAGGCTTTACGGGTTACTGGTCAGAGAACTCGGGTCAGTCGATCCAACGGGGGTAACAATCTGCTGAACATACAACAGAGCGTGCCAACTCCTCCGTCTTACCGGATTCATACTGGATTCCAGCTCTGGGCTGCCAACGTCCGTGACTGGATCTTTGTACGGTAACCTGGCACACGAAATACCCTAGTCAGCACCAAGGATCTATAGGCCCTGTCGTGCGGAACGTGCAGCGACTCAAAGCATGAGTGAGATTGCAGTGAAGAGCCTCGCGTCTTCCGTGGTTGGAAACCGAAGTTGAGAACCTCGGAAAAGGCGAAATGGATCAAAGCAACTGGTGTGGATCCAGTACGCCAGTCCGGGGAAGTATCCCCACGTATCCCCACAACGGTGGACAGAGTCGAGGCATTTGACTACTTGCGCCACATGAGAGTTATGCCGACTATTCGAACCCCGAGGTTCAAATAGCTGCTGAGATTCAATCCGTCAAAGGAATTTCAACGAATAATAAGCCTCTATGACGCGGGTGTGGCATTTCCTCGCTTGATTAGATCTTGAAGACCCCAACGGCTTAGAAGCCAGGGGAAAAACGTCATTGGAGGGTATGTGCTCAATTGGGGGGGTCAAGTAGACCGTTTCGGGTGCTGATATATGACGGGGCTGAACATTTCTGATTGAGTTACGTAGAATAAAGGACGACGGATAGGATAGAAAGAGCGGACCGGCTCACGGAAGGCGGGACAGAGCGAAAAGTGCAAGACCAATTTAAATCACCCTCGGCTGACACTTGTTTTCCTACTTCTAACAACCTTGTTCCGAAGTGCCTTCTCTTTTAATTCGCTTTCTCTCTTGTCCAGTTCTTCGCTGCGTGATTCCCCAACGTGACGGTCCTGCACAGGATCACGGTGCGTTAGGGCTTGTTGAGAAATCAAGGAGCGCGATCGCAGACCTCAAGGCCTTGCCTCCCCTTTGCTTTCTCAACTCGTGCTTGGCCTTTAATCTTCAGGCCACCACGATCAGTGTCTATGTGGCCCCTATCACCGGGAGATTTACTCCGAGTGCGGCTGCGGCTATAGCTCGGGCTTCTTTTGCGCCTTCTGCCTCCTGGGGTAGAAGATCTGGAGACGCTCTGTTTTCGGCGTCGTGGAAGAGAGGGGCTCCTACGACGCCTACTTGACCCATACCCAGGGCTTCGACTACGTGACCTGGAACGGTCGTCTGGCGAGTACCGCCTTCTGCGAGGAGGGGGACTGCGGCTATCGCGTCTCTGGCCACGAGGACCGGGCAGGCGTTCACGGGGAGGTGTGGAGGAGACGGAACGTTGCCGTCTACGGGATGGGGGAGAGCGGGACCGAGAGCGTGACCTCGAGTGCCGTCTCGGAGAGCGATACCTTCTGGCAGGGCTGAAAGAGCGGGACCGAGAGCTCCTTGTACTGAAAGGGGAGTCACGAGGGGGAGAACCACGTCTTCGCGGTGACCTGGACCTAGATCGTGATGTGGGTCGGGGGCGCTGTGAGATATATTGTCAGTTGCGTTGTTGCTTAGAGTACTTTGAACTTACTCCGCCTCTACCGCCCCAGCCACTGTCTCGAGAGCGACCGCCACGATCATCACCAAAGCCTCCTCCCCGGCCTCCCCTACCACGCCCACGACCTCTCCCTCTGCCGCGGCCCCTCTCATTCCGGTCCGCTCTCTCCCGTTCTCTAATCTCGTCTAGGCGCATACGCCTATCTCTTTCTTCCACGGCGCGTGCATCACCTTCACGCGCCTTCCGCATTTCCTCCTTCTTCTCCTCAATGAAGGTGCGGGGCACTCCACTCTGGGTCTCCTGGGCTTCCAAGAGGAGCGTCCAGAGCGCTTCCATAAAAGCTGAGGTGGAATTTGTTAGGAAGCCGGTGAGATTGATCTGCATCTTCTTTGGATCTGGGACCTATCAGAACAGTAAGCTGACAGAGTTGGAAATACCGAGGAGCCGACTTACCGGATGGGCAGGATCTTCAAGCAAACCCATGGCATATTCAACGACCACTTCGTCATCAAAACCCAGAAGTTCGATAACCTTTTTCACGATCCAAGGTTTGATGACCGGTAGGTTCACCTTCCTCATGTCGACCTGCAATCGAAAAACGCGTAAATACCGTCAGCCTAACCGCAAAGGAACGTTAGCTACGCACCTTTTTGTCGAAACTTTGGGGAAACTTCATGCTTTTCAAGAGTTTGAGCTCCTTGTCGGAGAATCTACGATCCTGGTCGGCGGACGTGCCCTTGAAGAATCCTGCATTGGGTGAGCAAGAGCCATGACGTGAGCAGACCGAGAGAATACCGTGGCACGTATCCAGTCAGCTCACCGGCGTCGGCCATTTTCGCGGGTCCAACAGAGAAACAGACGTGGGGGGTCAGTAGTCGGTGGTGGCAGTGATGGAAAGGCGAAGCGCGCCACGTGAATGACTCCGATCGTTCCCATCGCACGGGCAACTGCCAGCCTGCCAGGCAGCCGCTACTTGGATCACTGTATGATATCCTCTCTCTCCATCCTCTCTGGAGATTCGTGGAGATGTACGGGTGCAGCTCGTTTCCGTGCCTGGAGAATCAGGCTGTGCTACCCCTTTGCGTCCACCGGACGGAACAACGCAAAAAGTCCCTTGCTCGGCACTTCCGATTATGACACCCACTTGCCAGTCCCTCAGCTGATCAGGAGAGACGCTGGTCGTCTTGCTGGATGGGGTACTCGATTATCGTTGTCGTCCGTGCTTCAGCTATTCTCCATAAAGTTTGGGAATTCGGCTCTCGCTGATTCGCAACTTCCGTGGCCGCTCTAATCATGCACGTCAAGTCATGAGTTTGATGCCACATTGCCCGGGATTTCGTTGGTATCTTCCTGGCTGGGCTATGCACATGAAGGAGAGGCTCCAGACCCCAGTTTACACTGTGCTACTTATTCAGTCGTTTCATTTCATTTGCAGCCCATGCCGTTGTGCACGATGTACGATCACCCTCTTATCGTACCTGCGATTGACCGGGTTTCTTGTCATCGTATCGACGGTTTTGATGACCCCAGCCTCCATGTGGGTCAGGGTTGGTGCGACTTGGATCGATGAGCTCATCTATTATTCAATCGTCTCGCTCTCCGTGACCGAGTGGACTTAAAATCCCTCAAGGCCTCCGACCACGAGTCCGACGAGCGTGTCAAGTGGCCATTTTCGCTCTCGTTATGCAAGCGTCTAACGATGTTCGCTTCGAGGAAGTTGGAACATGTGCCTGCTCCGATGGGGTTTATTTCAAACAACATGCTGTAAACGCCTGCTGCTGCCCCGTAATTTTACTTGTCTCTGTTTCCCCTGGCCAGCTTTGCTTCCGATCACGGTCGCTATTCTTTCGACCTTCGGTTTTGCCGTGACTGGATCTTGATTTAAGCGCTCTCAGCCGGATGGAATTCAAGGACACGTTCGCGCGTGGGTTTTGGTGTCCATTTCCCAATCATGACCATAATGTGACGGTGATGTCCGAGTCTTCGCCGCACCATATACATTCCCTTCCAGCGCAACCCTCGGCCGGGGTCCACGTTTTGCCATCACAATCTGGCCAGATCTACCCCGGGACCTTTGGGTTTTCTGATCGTCTTACACGTCATGAATTCTGAATGGTAAAGGGTTCCACCAAACTCTGTTCAGAACCCCGTTCCGCCTCATTCTTGGAGCTGGCGCTGAGTCAGGTGTCGACTCTGAACCGATAGAGGGAGGTTATACGAATTATGCTCCGGAGGTGGCCATGATGATCTATGGGAGATGGTGGTATGTAAAGCACAACGAGCAAAACATAAACATGTGCGAAAAGGCGACTGGTGATAAACGATGTACGTGATGCGAACGATGGAATGACACAGATTATGAGGAGGCGACAGCTGCACAACAAAAGAGAGATGAAAAGTCCACAGGATGGGGATGGGAGACGAGATGGGCCTCATGATGAGCCCACGATGATTTTGAGAACCATATTGCCACTATCGTCCTTTCCTCGTGACAGAAGATTGAACGCCTTCGCGGTGTCTTCGAGCGGCATACGATGCGAGATCAACTTTTCGACGTTCTCGAGTTTCCCTGAGCCGAGCAACTCGATCGCCGTAGGATACGTATTTGCGTAGCGGAATGATCCATGAATGTCGACCTCACGGAGGGCTGCTGTTGACAGCGGTAGCAGGACGTTGCGGGACCCCATCCCTATCAGCATGACCTTCCCACCAGTGATTGCCGCCTGGCGAGTAAAAAGAGTGAGAGATGAGCGACGTTACAAACACAAACAAACGTACGTGGACAGACATCTGAATACAGGGCTCAGCGCCGGTGCATTCAAAAATCACATCAAACCCTTCCTCTTCGCCAAACTGCGAAAGGGCGGATGCAATCTTCTCTTTCGACTGCTTGAGTCCTTCTTCAGTGGTCTTCGCCCTTTCTCCCACCGGGAGACAATGAACGTCTTCGGCAAAACCGTTGGATTTCGCGAAATCTAGCCGAGTTTGATTGATGTCGATTGCCACAACTTTGGAGGCGCCTTTTGACTTGGCGAGGGCGCATGCCAGGAGGCCGATGGAACCAACGCCAAAAACCAAGACCGTTTGTCCCTGTTGTAGATCCGCTCTCGAGGCCGCATGCAAAAGGACGGAGAGGGGTTCGGCAAGCGCGCCGAGTTCATAGGAAAAATCGTTGGGAAGGCTGGGGAGAGCCGATTAGCTGTCATTTCGGACGAACAGGGTGGACAAGCTTACGGGTGGAGGACGTGGGCTGGGTGGTTCATGTATTGCTGAAGGGTTCCATCGAGGTGGGGGAAGGTCTTGGCGCTACTAGCGAACCGGAGACCCTTGCAGAGGTTGTAACGACCCTTGGAGCAGAAGCCACAGTCGTTACACATGACGCCGGCCTCGATGGCTACTCGTTGTCCAACCGCAAGGTTCTTAACGCCAGAACCAACCGCGGTCACGATGCCAGCGGATTCGTGACCGAGGACCAGGGGTGCCTGGAGGGCGAAGTCGCCGTTACGGCCATGGACGTAATAATGGACTAGCAAAGATAGGTGAGTATCCGAGGGCGCAGGGACGACGGCGGGTCTGAGTGGAGACGTACGATCGCTTCCGCAGAGGCCGGTGGCGACGACCTTGACCTGAGCCTCATTTGGACGTGGGGGCCAGAGGGTGCGCTCTTCATAACGGAGATCTTTGGAGCCGTAGAGAACGGCGGCGTGTTGTGTCTGGAGAGGGGCGGGAGACATGGCAGGGGAGACGGGAAATTGAGGATAAAACTTACGACGGTGAGCACGGTATTTAAAGTGTTGTGGGCATAATAACTCACCCCACGATCTCAACAGGAGCTAGCCCCCGGTCCGAGTCACCGGTGGAGGGTGCGGAGAGAGACTGTGACCGAGTATTCCTCGTCACAACCGTGACAATTATGGGGTGCCGTTCCGCGCATGGTCAACCGCCGATACCCATCTCCTCAGAATGGATTCCGGCACGAACATCCCGGTCCCCTTCGGCTTCTCCGCTGGCTCTGGGTTACACGGTCTGGTACAAATAAAGTCCATTCTTCCCCCAAGGCCATTCGTTGCTTCCTCGTTCAGCATGGACCCCACCCCTTCATTGGCCGTGCCCAAGCTTTTTGATCTCTCTGGCAAGAACGCACTTGTCACGGGGGGGACGCGAGGTAATCTTGATCCCACCCTAATCGAGCATCTTTCACATCGTCGCTAATCCGTGCGAATTGTGATTCAGGTATTGGTGCTGCGTGCGCTATCGCTCTTGCGGAGGCTGGAGCCAACATATGTCTCGTTCAGAGGAAACCCACGGACAGTGCCTCTCCGAATTTGGAAACCTACAATGCGATTCTCGCACTAGGCGTGCAAGTTAAGATCGTTCACTGTGATCTGGGTGATATCCCTGCCGTCAGATCGTTGTTCCAGAGCGCGCTTGACGCTATGGGCGGTCGCATTCACATCCTAGTGAACTGCGCTGGAATTCAGCGGCGATCGCCGTGCATAGATTTTTCGGAGAGGGACTGGGACGACGTGCGTCTGCCTTGTTTGCTTCCTGGGCTCACGATGAGCCGCGGTATTCACCCATTCTGGTCACTTCTTCGTTCGGTGTTCCTTCCAGGTCATCGACGTCAACCTCAAGTCCGTCTGGCTGTTGTGTCAGGCCGCCGGCAGGCATATGACGCCTCTCCACGAAGGGAAGATCATCAACTTCTGTTCCCTGATGTCATATCAGGGCGGACTCACCATTCCGGCTTACACTGCCGCGAAGGGTGCTCTAGGCCAGCTCACCAAGTCGCTCAGCAACGAGTGGAGCCAACAAAACGTCCAGGTCAATGGTATTGTTCCTGGATATATCGCTACCGACATGTAAGTATGATAAGCTCCACGGTCCGCTTCGCCGATCACCTGGGGTTTTAAATTATCCATTCCTCGTCGCCAAAGGCTATACTAAAACATCCCACGTTCTCTCCACATAAGGAACGAGAAGTTGTTGAGTGATCCCGTGAGGTCGCGACAAATTTCTGAGCGAATTCCTGCGGGAAGATGGGGACAGCCGAAAGATTTTGCCGGCCCTATCGTCTTCCTCGCAAGTAATGCCAGTCAATACGTCTGTGGTGAACTGTTGGTCGTCGATGGAGTAAGTGTTTCATACTCATTTTCACACTCGTACCCGTATCTTACACGTCTCAAGGGATGGTTGGGCCGGTGAATGGAGATCTGCCACCTTCGAAATCGCCTTACCAGTTTCGTACAAACATTTTGATCGTGAGGTCCGAAGTCTAGACCTTACTGATCGAGGTGGTCAGGCTATGTAAGGTGCAAGCCGAGGGCCGTGGGCAGTCTCTCTCTTGTGCTTTTGTCTCCCGGTCGTCCTGGCTGGCGTTCCAATTGAATACTGTATGGTGTTGCGGGGATGTATTTGTATGTCAACAATTCAAAACCGCAACGTGTAATGGTACCCGGGTGTGAAAACTAAGTTTCGAAGTGGGAAGAGGCGAAACTTATCTGATGCACCTGATGTGGGGTAGTCTATAATGATTATCCCGTGTGGGTCGGGCCGCGGACGGCCCGTACCACTTGAAATTTACCTGGGTTCTAGCTGGTAAGGCCTACCCGGTCCTGTGGGTTCGGGTCTATGAAACTCTACCTTCTTCAACCTTTTTTCGTGAGAGCGTGATCCCGGAGATTTTCCTCACCCCTATTGATCTCGGAAAGAGCAGTTTTTGGGGTGTCGTTTGACCGACATTTTTTCGCTCTCACACTGGCGCTACTATAGAGGAGACGGCTTCTTCGACTCCTATACCGCCTGAATCCAGCGAAATCGTTGAACCTGGCCGTTGATCGTCACGCCAGTGCATCGCTGTCACCTAAGACGAAGGCCGATGCTTGTGATAACTCGGCAGCCCCCCAAAAAAGACTACCGACGCAGCTAGGGGCGCACATGGACATGTGAGCAAGATCTTCCAGGGGTCTGGATCTTGGTCACACTCCATCCTTGATCGTACCCGATAAGTAAGCTCGGGACAAAGGGGGTTTGGGTTGTGGAGGTTCAACGTCCTGAAACCGTTCATCGATCACGCTCATGCTCACCCTTACCCTCGAGTTCGAATGAATATCGGCGAACTAGTCAAAGTTTCGTGCCTCATGGAACTCAATCTGCGAAGTTTACCAAATAACGTTTAGTGAACAACTTCCGATGACTGAGAGCGAAATTTCCGGACATCCTTTGGCTTTACCGATCAGCGCCTGGTATTGCAAACAGATGAACAGGCACTCCTGCCGGAGCCACGTATGACGACAACTGCCTGAAAGGATAAATGGCCGCCTGTGGACGATGCGCCGTCACAGTTGATTGTGATGATAATCGTCATCGGGAAATGGTAGATGATCTGGTGACGATGGCCCTCGTGCAATGGGGCCGCAAATCCCTGATATCGAAAATGAATTTGGTATACAGCACCGATTCTAAGGGCCCACTCTAGACGATCTAGAATGGGTATGACATGGAGTCATGGATCATAGGACCCTCGTCCTGCATCTTTACGGAACCCCTACAGCAGGTGATGGGTGGAAGCTTGAATAACAGGGTGAATGTGTGAGGACCCACCTCGACAGGTTCTTGTGCGCGTGTAAGTGAACCGAGGAGCTGGTCAATACAACCTCATCAGCTGAGCCTGGTGTAAGTTACTCGGGCTCCCACAACCAACCTCTCGGTAATCAATACGTGCGCGCCCGAGTAGATGCTTCAGCTCTTTGTGTGACCATCTTACGTGACCATCATCTGAATGAGAATCGCATCCATTACACAGCGTGGCCGGAACATACCCAGCGCCCAACCCCTGGAGGTCGTATGACGGATTGCATTTCGAGGGGATCGATTTGATTCGGGGTTACACGTCTTCCGGTCGGCTGGATAACTCGTGTGTTAGAGGATCCGAGGAATCTCGTAAAGGATGAGGGCTTGCTGCGATCTCCGGCAGGTATGTACTAGCCATCAAAGGGACCTCGACATCCCCATGGGAGAAGTCGTGTGTTTGGATCACAGGCTCTTGCCAAACAAAGTCACGTGTGACCATCGTGACCACGCGATCAATCTCAATCTGCCAACGCAACCCTTTCATTCATCCTCCACCCGCGTCCGATCCCGAAAATGTCTGCCTTCCGTGTCCTCCGTTCCCTTTCCGCTTCCTCCTCCAGGACGGCCTCGGCTCGGGCGTTTACTCGCTCTGTTCATGTTCCCCGTCTGGGTTCCCAGCACGCCCCGCGGGCTACGGTTCCAGCCTCTCGCTGGTTCTCGGCTTCCGCTCGGGTAATGGGTGATGGTTCATGTCAGCTATGTTGCATTTTTGTAGGATATTTTACTAATTTTGCGCATATAGCCGACTTGTCTTTGTCCCAAAAGCTGTCCGAAGAGCTCAAGTACGAGCAGGAGGCCAACGCTGAGGCCGAAGAGCCTGAATTCTTGACCGCGTTCAAGAAGCGTGGTGTCTGGGAGGTGAGAGAGTATTGGTTATATCGGCTTCCAGTATACTGATGTCCCGTAGGTTGAGAGTGTCGAGGGCAGTGATGAGGTAGCTTTGACACGTAAATTCGGGAACGAGAGGCATGTGTTTAACTGTCTGCATTTCTCGCTCCAGGACTGACGAGGAGTTAGCATCCGAGTGGTTTTCTCGATCTCCGACCTCCAAAACGACGTTGAGGCGGAGGACTTTGACGGCGCTGAGGGTGAAGAGGGTGAATCCGATGCTCCTCACTCCTACCCGGTGCGGTGCTCAGTCTCGATCGCCAAAGTCAGTCGCATGGATCAAAATGACGCGTTCTGTTGTTGACAATATACCGCAATTAGGACACCGGTGTTGGTGCACTCACCTTTGACGCTATGGTTCAAGAGGGTCTGTTCGTCATTGAGAACATCTCTTTCTATGCCGATGGCAAGCTCGGAACGGAAATGACTGCTGAGGCTGATTGGAAACGTCGTGGTCTCTATATTGGTCCTCAGGTTTGTCTCATTCCATGTTAACGCCGTTTACCTGTTCTAATTGCAGCATAAACAGTTCGAGACTTTGGACGTCGGCGTTCAGGAAGAGTTCATTCGTTACCTCCAGGAGCGTGGCATCAATGACGATCTCGCTTTGTTTATCCCCGAGCTCATCGAACACAAGGAGCAGAAGGTTTGTAAATCTTTGGCAAATTGGCGATTTTTATCTCACGACGCTCCGTAGGAATATGTCAAGTGGCTTGGTAAGGTCAAAGAATTCGTCAATATGTGAGAAGATCTGCTTGGTCATACATCGGCGCCTACACGACACACACCTACTTACGTGCTCAACTTATTTGAAAGTACCTTACTTGTTTCGCCGTATAATCCATTAGCAACTATCTCCGCTTACCACATGTGTCTGCTCCCACGGACGCAGAAGCCACCCTGTATGGCTATCAGGAGTCGCGATGAAGCAGGTTTGACTGAAGTTCTATGGTGTTCCGCTTCCAGCACCTTCTCGTGTGATCTCGAGCACCGGTGAAGCCCCCAGCCGCTGATGCATCTGATGACCAACTTACACCCCAGTGTGCCACGTTTACTAAGGATGACCCGGCGGGTTCAGTCGTCCCACTGGGTGTCTTGATATAAAGATCCTGCTTGAGCCAAAATGACCTCCCAGTCTCATCTGGAAACACAACTCGTTCGGTCCTCTCAGCACATTCCTCTCTCCAAGTCTCAACCGCCCGGCAATGCCTTCTCCCGTTCCTGTCCCCAAGCGTGTCAGCTCCGAGAAATATGTGCCCGTTCACAAAAGATCCCCGAGTTCCACGTCATCTTCGTCCGTGAGGCAAATTCCAGTTTCAGATACAATCAAGACCCGTGAGTTCATCCCAGTCGGAAATGACTCGCGATCTACGAGTACTGATTCGGTCTCTCGAAACTCCAGGCCCAATCTACTCCATTGCGGAGTTGCTGCAACTTTCTAAATCGCCGCTCGTCCAGACTTCCTTGACTTCCAAACAGAGACAAAGGATTTCTGACGTCATGGCATATATATCCCAGCCTCGGCGACAGACGAACAGCAGGTCTCCTTCTCCTACCAAGTCGAGCAGATCCCCCTCGCCGATAGCCACAGAGTCGAAGAGGGCGTCTTCTCCCATGAAGGCAAAGAAGTCGCTTGCTCCTGAAACC
>Ga0307515_10020623_pt1 | contig 11739 bp, 11 predicted proteins | sample 17_EM_MG_FD_194513 | JGI IMG/M metagenome (GOLD analysis project Ga0307515, IMG submission 194513) | Populus trichocarpa ectomycorrhiza microbial communities from riparian zone in the Pacific Northwest, United States - 17_EM | ecosystem: Host-associated > Plants > Roots > Unclassified | place...
TATAAAATACATATCAAAACTCAAAAGAACTTAAAAATAACTAGATTAATGGAATTAATTAGTAGAGGTTGCCAAACATGAACTCTCTCTCTCTCTCTCTCTCTATATATATATATATATATATATATTTCCACAGCCAACCTCCACCTGCATGGCAAGGAAGGTATATGGCTGTAATTCATTCCCTCATTAATTGGGACACATTGGATCAAAATTAGGTCACTAATTACAAAATGGCTGTTGATTTTTAATAACTACTTGTTTAATTAAGCAGATACCGACATGGTTCTTTTTATAATCGTCTCTCAAGATTTTGTAGCATATCTTTGATGGCAACAATCGATCTACGTACGTATAGATCAAATGCCATATCATGCTCCTGCACGTAGTTAATTAATTTATTAATTACATTAATTAACCTTAATTATGAACTCATTGTGGATTCGTTGATGTTGCTTTTTGCCTCTCAGCTTTTGGACCCATTAAGGGTCATTATCAGCGTGCCTTTATAACCCCACAAGGTGATAGGATACGAGCACAGTGATGAGTGATGACCTACCTATCCTCCTTTACTTTTACGTGCCCTATGCACCCTTTTTTAAGATTAGGTTTTAATTCTCTAAGAGTGATGCTGCTTCCATCCCTCCTCTGTATCAAAAGAAAAGGGTCGATCAGAAATTAGGAGTTCATGAAGTTATGCATCATCAGACAAATATATTCACAACATTTATTTAATAAAAGCTTGTCTGGCATTGACTAGCATGGCTGCTTCAACTCACCAAATCATTCATAAAGAGATGGGTGCGGATCAATGATGGTTAACCAAATCCAATTCTTGCCATTGGTTTACATTATCTCTCTTCGTCATATATATTGGGTACTTGTTTTTTGCTAATATTGTAATTTATGGTCAACCACTTGTTTGTCAGAAAAAAGTACCGTTCGTCATTGTCCTTTCATTAGCAAATCAGCGAGGGCTCAGAATTGTTGGCTCTTCGGAGGAAAGGGGTGTAGAATGATTAACCTTTTACCGACCGTCCACGAAGGTCCGGTAATATTACTGGTAGGAAAACAAAAATCTGGATTTAGTTTCTCATGGAGAATGGGAGACAATGGAGAGGGACAAGGTTGGTGAGAAAAATAAAAAAACAAAACCCACCACACAGCTACAAAACGTCAACATTAAGAGCCCAGATGACACTCGATGTCTGTAGCTGGCTGCAGAGGGACACTGGATAACAGGTCTGCGATTTAGTACTTATCAATAAACCCTAGTATTTATAGATCTCTTTGAATGCAAGGACTCGAGATACTACTGCAGACGATGAGAAAAATCCTCTGTAAAGTGGAGTACTATGCAAGACCATCATTATCTAGGAATTATTTTCCTTCTCTGACAGTGCGCGCTCTAGCAGCCAAAACATTTAGTCTGCCTCCCACAGGGCAAAAATTATACGCGCATTGCAGAAGTAAAACTAATTTTCAAGAGACAGGTGGTAAAAAAAAATGGGGATTAATCCAATTGTGTTTTACTTAAAGAGGTACCAACTAACATCCAATGTCTATTAAGGAATCCGTGCATTGATGCTTCGTTCATGTTTAGCGAGGTGAAACAGATAGTAAAGAGTTCTCGCAGTTGACTCGTTACTTGATAGTACGTATACTGCGCATGTATTATGTGAAATTAAAATATTCTGTTACTTTATGCAAAGTATGCCAACAGTTCATTCTCTCTTGTGATCGGAACGAAAACTATGATGAGAACATGAATCAGATGCGGATGCATTTGGAAAGGGATTGACGAAGAAACAAGGAAAAATAAGCCTGTCATGCAGAAACAGATAGATAGATAGATAGATATATTGCAATTCTGAAGGGGACATGACATGGATCTTTTTGGACTCAGAGCAGTATCTCGGTTCATACAATCAATGTACTTCAATTACTTGTATAATGAAGAATCAACGATAATTACAATTGTTGATTTGCTTACCTCGACCAGGAAGGTTAGATTGGATCTCAAAAATGGTTTTTGCATTCCCGCTCCACCAGCATGAAGTGCAAAGTTCTTTACAAAAGCATGCTCAACTCTGTAAGGTCATCCATTGGTATTTCAAGACCTATAGAATCATGGTCTTGCAATCCATCCTCATCAATATTCAACCAAGAGCCGAGATCATGAGGCCCATCGAGGTCAGTAGATACTCCTAGTTCAATTGTATCAATTTCATTCAGCTGCAAGTTTGCAAAATCAATCGGTTCATTTGCTTCTTTGGGGGCATCCTGAGGAATGTTGCCAAGAGACATTGACCCCATGCGCTCTATTTTATTACTAGCATTAGCTACTGAATGAGCAGATCCATGAGGTCCATTTCCTGAATTCAATAAATGAGTACTCTTTTGCTTGGGCTTTGGTTTTGTTTTGCACTCGCCTTTGATGCAATCCAATGATGAGCGACTGGCCCCAGAAACAGAATTGCTTCTTGAATTATCCTTGCTCTGTTCTCTATCTCTATCACTTCTCTTACCCTTTACTCCACCAAGAGCAGCACTGTCAAGAGTGGATGTTACCCTTGATGAAGCGCTGCCAATAACATCATCTATAAGCACTTCCCTCTTCTTAATTCTATCAAAGTTGTCACTATGAGAATCGTATCTCTCGATAGTGCTAGAAACAGCACCTGGTGCCAAGAAAAGGAGACAGAAAGAATTATATGCTGCTGGTGAAACACAAAAGCAACTTAAAACAATGCTAAAAATAGTCAAAATTATCATAGTATACTATCAATATTCTGACATCACCAGAGAGAGTGAGAATTTTGAGAAATGCATAGCACATTGTAAATCCATCCTAAGAGATAATTAATAAGTACAATCAAAGAGCACCGAAAAGATTTGACTTGATATACCTGATCCTCTGGCTTCAGCATGAATGTTAGAGACTTCATTACAAGTGTTACTCGCAGTTCCTGAGCCAACACAGTCCACAGATTTGGCGTCATTGTTGCATGAAGGTGCAGGTGCAGAGAATATGATCTCCTGTAGCACAGGCTCACTAAAACAACTGCTGCCAGAATCTTCGAATTTGCGACATCTAGCAAGTGCGCGTTTGCTAAAGGCCAATGCAACTTGCCTTGAAACCTTGCGGATGGTACTTTTTGAGGTATTGTTCCCACGACAGGCCTGTATAAATTGATAACAGAGTTTCAATAGTATAAAACAGATAAAAAAGGGTCTTGATTCTCATAATTACATGGAATGTTTTGTATGACCAATCTGGAAGGGACCAAGTTACACCAGTTTTAAACTCCCAAAGGTTATTATGTGTTCTAACCTTCGATCTCCGCAACAAAAAAGAGCATAGAAGTATTGCATTCATTTTCCATGCTTGTCCATTCCAGATTCTAATTTTGCACATTGGATTTATTGGAAAACTACAGTACAGCATAGTCGTCCAAATTGTCCAGTTTTATGAAGGTGCAATTTGATTTTCTCCACTAGTAGGATAGGTAAATACAATTGCTATGCTATCTCAGAATAGCCTGAAAATTCTATGGGATTAGGCGACTAAACCATATGTCCACGTGGAACAACCAAGCAATGTCTTTCAGTGACTAGCATGCAACTTCTTACAGACACAAACACAGCTAGGAACATATTTTTCCTTATTCCGCAAAAGAAAATGAGTGCTTTCAAAAAAAAAAAAACCTACATAGGCATAAGACCTTTTATAAAATTAAAAACATTTCACTATCACAAAGTATGCACAAAAAGGCACAGGTTTCATTTGAGGACCCTAAAATAACACTTCACGCATGTGGCTATATTTCAACAGTTCTTTCAAGAAAAGTTCATTTAGGAGTGCAGCAAACAAGTAAACATGTTGTATGAGTAGGAATGCCCAAAAATCTTAATTTTCTTGATCAAACTCACACACCCCTAAGACGCAAGGCTGTGTCCTCAATCTATTTGACAAATTCAAAGGTGGAAAAGAAATTGTTGAGGTCCATATATGCCTGTCCTTAAGTGCAGGTTTTTTGTCCAAAAATATTTCTATCTCAATCAAAGGCCATCTAAAAAGACGGGGAAGCAAAATTGTAACTCTGTGTGGTCTAGGTTTGCATAATATAGCCATCCTTAATTGCTTAGAAGTTGACAAAAAGAAACAATGGCTCAACAGAAGACTAAAACAAATACCAGTAGTTTTCTGTAAGCCATCTGAATAAGTTGGTCCATTGCAACCTGTTCAACATTCCTGCAAACAAACAGTGTTACTTTGATCCAAGCAAAAACTCTATGGATTTCATGACAGCAGCACCTCACAACCACCACAAATCCTACCTTCTTTCCATATCTCTTACTTTCGGAACAACTTTACCAAGTTTCCCTAGCTTGTTTTTCATTATTCCAGTCTGTAAGAAATGGAAGTTGTTACAAAAGATAACGAACCAAGTAAAAAGAAAAAAAAAATGAATTCAAAAGAAAATACTTCACGTTAGTCAAAAAAAGAAGAAGAAAAGAGGAAAGAAACAGTGCAAACACTTTCTTCATTAAGAACAAATAAATAGAGAAAAAGAAACCGAGGCACACAACCTGCTGGTGCAGCCCTTCTTTAAGCTCCATTATATCTTGATTAATCACTTCCCCCTCTGCTAGATCAGGCTGCAGGAAGGCATAAGAAGCATATAAAATATGAAACAAAATTGAGGAACACACCATGATATGACTTGAGAAAAGACAAATAAATGTACAGAAAAGAATGTTTACCAATGTTTCTGGGCATAAACCAATACTTTGTAGCTCAAGTAAAAGCCGATCATCCAAACACATCAGCTGATATTGACCATCAGAGGAAGAAAAGCCAGGCATATTTATTTCTCTAATCTGCAGGGAACCTGGATCATTTGAACATATTTCACTGGCATGCCCGGCATCTGAATGTGAGAAGTCATCATCTACTGGCCACTGTTCATTGCTATGCAACGAACTGGACATGCTTGGATTCCCAATTGCATTTGATGCGACACTCTTATCACATGAAAGTCTATCCAAGAAACAACTCTTCTGTGTCTGAAAATTCACTTTTGACTCAACTTCAGATTCCATTCTGTCTCTATCTTTAGGTTCAATATCAATCAGATTACATGAACCACAATGAGAATCATCACTGGCATAGTGAAGAGACATGTTCTTCCCTTCACTTTGTGTGTAAAATTCTTCACTTTCATCTTCTTCAATTAAAGCAGAAAGAACTCTTTGGTATAATGGAGCGACCTTGTCCAAACTTCCCATTTCAACTCTTCCACATAAAGAAGTTGTTTTGGCTGATTCTTGATTGAAGTCCTCCCCTTGTCTTCTGCCAGGACATACTTCTTTGTGCACAAGAACACCCTGATAGAAAAAGATCTGTTTTATCAAATTTCATTCTCACATTTCTCTCTTTGTTTTTTTTTTTTTCCAGTTTCATTTGAGTTTACTTAGGATTAAAATAAAACTGATTTCTGACAGTTGAAAATCCGTATCAATTCTTGAACAAATTGGAGGTAAACCACGATGCAATTTATAGGAATGCACGAGAGAAAAAGAGACGGGATAATTAAGGAATAGTACCAAAACATTATATGTTGCGCCAAGCATTTGAGAAAAACTCTCATCAATCCCTTGTGCAGAAGTTAGCTGAACAAACCACAAAGAGCAACAAAGCAAGAAAAATTGTAAGTCTCTGATTCATAAGCGTTCACAACATCCCAAATCTATCAAAGCATCCCACTTATTACCTCCTGCTTCAAGTAGGACATATCCTCTAAGCTTACAGGAGCAAAATAAGAGTCCATCTTCTTCCAAAAAGGACCAGAACAGGCAAGCTCTACAAAAACAAACATTTTTTAAGACGAAGTTTATTCCAAAAACAGAGCTGGCTTTTATTGATAAGCTTAATGAAAAGGTAAAGATGCATACCACTAGCTTTCCGAGCAGAATTGGCAGCTGAAAATAGTTCTTCATGATCATCATCAGATTCACCTGTGAATAATATGCCAATGCATATTAGAAGAAATTGCAGCCAATATTTAAATCAAATGGAATTTGTACAAAGTTATCTGCTAAATTTCTACCATGTCCTTGCAGCACAGCTTTAAGATTTACAATGTTCATCATGCACAACAGTGTTTCTACACCTATCACAAATCTATAACTGCAAATTCCAAATTTATTGTACAGTTATTAATTAATAGTACCTGTAAAATCTAAGGAACTGCTGTTGGGCATTGGTCCAACACGCACTGCAGCCTTCCGATCTTTCAACTTTTTGGAAGGTGGACGACCAGTTTTGCTGATTCAGAGAAATATATATAAGCTTCAAAATTCAGAACAGGGTCTAAAACAAGTTCACGCTATTATTTGATAAACCAATAGGTTGCTTTGGAGTAGGGGCAGTTAGGAAAGACACCTTTTATTCTTATCAGAAGCGGCCTTTGAACTCTGAAGTGGCTTTACAGCTGGAAGATTCTCTAACTTCTCCCTTACTGGATAAGTACCTGGCCTTGTTAAAGATGACCCTCGTCCACTCCTTCCTTGTCTCCGCACGCCATCCCCAATTTCATTCGTTGATGATTTATTCTTCCTAGCAGGCAATACAAAAGTTCCAACTTTCTGACTTGCAGACAGAGAAACCTCGCTACCATCTGTTCCTTTGTCCTTTGGTTTATTCTCTCCAGCTCCCGATTCTTCACTTTCAGACAACCCAAATGGAGATGGAACACTCTCAAGTTCCCTCTTGAATTTTGGAGTGTTGGTATCTAGATTGCTGGCAATCAGAGATCCTTTGGTTCCAATGGAAGAAGTTCTAGCACTAAATTCAGAAGTGGGAAAACCTTGAGATGACATCTGAGATTCAATATGGTTTGAACTAGGAGCCATTATATTTGCCCTCCGTGTGCGTAAGTTTTTGTGTGGTCTCTGACCAACCCACTGAGCCATAGCATGTGAGGATGAGCCTGCTGGCATTTGACCCTTATGGTTATTTACCACTCCTGGCAGTTGGATTTTATTTGAACTTGTAGGCTGTTCCGAACCTTGAAGGGATGTGGGTGAGGGTTGAACTTTAAGTGACGAATCTAGCAGCATGATGGACCCAGTACGCGGTGCCCGGGAAACCTTTGCCTTTATCACTGTATTAGGAGTGCTTGCTGAATTATCCTCGTGAATATTTGGCCTGATAAATAGCACCACATACCAATTAATAGCCTCACAAGTCAATAGCAAACCATCTTATGTAACCTATTGATACATTTCTACAAAAGAGTTAGTTATTAAAGATGAAAATACATACTTATTTGTTCCTTTCGTCACAACCTTATGCTCTAAAAGAGCAATACGATTTCTTGGAAGACCACTTTCCATTTCATTCTTAAGGACTGTACTGGTATCTGAACTGGTAGGTTCAAAAGAACCTTCCAACTTGTTGAATCCACTGACTCCAGCAGATGACTTTGATCTGTAATATATTAGAAACCCATTTATATAACAAAATCTCTTTCTTTTTCTTCTTTTATCATGAATGTGGAAAAAAGCATGAGCACAGTTTAATCAGTAGCATAAAAACAACTGGATGGCTACTTTCAAAAATAGAAAGCATAACTGAAAAGAAAGAATAAAGCAGTGATTAAACATGTGACATACAGCCATAGACACGCAGAAGCCTTAAATAATTAGGAAACAATTCAGACAAGCATGAAATAAAGCAACCACTATATGCTTCATAGCAGAAAAAACCAAACTTTCCTTCCTGAGCAGCCAAACAGTTAGAGCATAATTAATTAATTTGATAAAACCAATTTGGTAAATTAGAAAAAGGATATCAAACATGATTGGAACTACAATCACAAACACATATGACAGGCCTGAACTAAGTTTTCCCTCTTCCACCATTTACAGAATGTCTGGTGGGAGGATCAGAGGAAGGGAAGGGAAGGCAAAGAGGGTATCTAAAATAAGGAAATGAAGAAGAATGTGAGGATGGAGTCCTAATGTTCACATATTTGGTTCTGTTATAGAGGAATAAGCCTGGCTTAATTGGTTAAAAGATGTAGAGTCAACATTAATGAACCAACATAAAATTCCTTCGAGAACGAAGCAATGTAAACCTAAAATCAAGACATTATACAACTATTTCCCCCCTCATTGACAACCCTGATTTAGGATTTAAGAAATTTATTTTTCACCACTTGAAGGGAACTAGAGATTGTGGTATTTCCTGTTCCTAGGAAGTTATCATAAGGAGCTAGAAGGGTTTGTTCTCTTCCCTTCCCTTTCCCTGGAAAACTCCATATCAGAACATATCTCCCCTCCCTTCTTTCACTCTAATACCCCATATCTTCCCTTCCCTTTCCCTGGAAAACTCCATACCAGAACATATCTCCCCTCCCTTCTTTCACTCTAATACCCCATAAACACTCTTGCACACAACTCACCAGCCAAGCTAAAGATAAACCCAAACTTTGAGGAACATTTGCAGATCAAACTGCAAAAGCAGTCAGGTTCTTTGACTGTTCATGTCAGCGTCATTCATAAAACATGTTACAAATATAATTACAGTTTCTGAGAAAATGTTTTTGCACCCACAATTTTGAAGAAAATATGAAAGTTGTCAAAACACTAAAGCCTGGGCATTTAAATAGCTGGCCAATGTATTATATTATAGATGTTACATCAATCTTAGCCGTATTAATAATCAAATTTTCAATTCCTGCCAAGTTTTGTGTACAATTAACAAAATTTAGAGAGTTTAATTCCTTGGGGAACAACTTCAACTACTAGTTTAATCAGCAAAAGTGTAAGATGATATTATTCTTCAAAAATATCAAGCACTCCATTAAAGAGCAGCAGCAATGTACTAGCATGTCAATTACAGATCACCGCTTTGGAAAGGAGAACCCAAACAAACAATAAAGATACCAATAGGATACAAGCTTTCTAAACATGATGTCTCCATTCTTACACTCAAAATAAAACTGTAGCAGATCCCTGCTATTAAACCACAATGATAACATTCCAAAAAAATCAGTAATCATGTACTAACAGAATTACCTGAAACCCTGAGCATCACATGATCGCAACTTAGAGTCGGCACTCATCTTGGAAGGCATAGTTCGTTTTTGTTCTCGATCACCGTTTATAACTCTATTACCCATCACTCCAACAGAACGTTTCTTTTTATTTTTTGTATCCCACCCTTCACCTCCAGCAGGCAATCTGCGGATCTTTTCTTCATACCGAACAGCACCACCACCAAGATCCTGGACCATATCTCCACTCTTATCCATTACCATATGTTGCCTTGAGTGCACCGAGGACCTACCATCTGCCTGGTAGCACAAGAAAAATTCTATCAAAACTTTGCAGAAAATATAAACAGGGTTAAAGCTAGAGTATACTACAGGGAGAACATAAATACTCTTGATGATCAAAGGGGGAGGCTGATTCAACAAAGCATCTAAGAAACTAACTGCCTACTCTCTAATCAAATATCTGGAACAGAAACCCATGCTGTAAACATTATGAAGATGCACAAAAGAAGAAAAGATATCAAAATCCATATTCAAGTACAAACCCGCACATCAGCCACTGAAGTCCGAGCACGCTTGTTAAGCCCAGTACTCTTGGTCCTGTCCTCCAATCTTTGAGTCATAATATCATGAGGATTTCTATGAATCTGACCTGCCACCTTTGCTACGTTCGCTAAATTTGACCTCTCATTCAATGAAGGCTCACTCCTTTGCCGCTTCTTTGAGCTTAAGGCTACCCTGTACCTTTCCAATTTAGATAAGGATTCACGCAACAGTTTTGCTCTGTCCCTGTTTGAAATACATGGCATCTTTAATAACTACTCAAAAGGTTTGTGCAGTCCAGCAACATATAAATAAATTGAACTACATCCTCAACATCATGATCTAAAGCAAAACATGGATATTCTATATTCATAAAGACAGAAATAGCATCAAAGAAAGAATTTTGAATTGCAATAATACGTGGTGGTCAATTCAGGTTTTCCAAAATATAAAAGCAAAAAAAAAATATCAGGGGACAGAGGACCTGTTAAGCACTACAGAGTTTTTTTCATCATCTTGTTTATATCATGAAATACATGCAATGAATTTTTCCGTGACTGCATTATCCCATGGAATCTCCATGTCAATCATGACACCTAACCATTACACTTACAACAATCTTATCATGAGTTATACCAGTAAAATCCCCAACCATAACATAAGCTAAAAAGTAGCAAAGAGATGAACAAAATACTTGGCCTTTCTAGAAGTATCTTGCACGCTTTCTTTAAATTGCTTTAGCTCCTCCGTTGCCACTGGAGGCATCGGCTTGGGATGCGCGACTCCAAACGAATGATCCTCTGACACACTACCAAGAGGAACTCCCAAAACCCTCCTCACCTCTCCAGACCGCGTATATCTCTGATTGCCTAACGTAATAGGCTCCAAAGGCACACATTGTGTAACTGGTGGCATATCCGGTGACATTGCGGAACTTCCTTGATTTAAATTATTCCCGGAATTTAACATTCCGTCTTAACCTGCTAGAAACAAGAAACTAACTTAATAACACAAAGATAAACGCTCATTTTATTTTCTTTCCCCGCCATTTTCTGAGGAACCAAACAGAAAATTCACAGTAGAAAAAAAAAAGTTTTAAGAAGAAAAAACTGCAAGAAAATCGAAATTTCCACGTTAATCCTTAGAAATCAGCTACTAATTGCAAGTAGAACAAAAATCCTTGACTTAATGACATGAAAAAATTAGAAAAAATATAAATTTCAAAAGAGATGAAGAAAAACCCTAGCTACTAGTTACAGTCAAAATTAGGAGAAATTACAAGAGGAAATCGAAGATTACCTTAGAATCGATGGAGTGAAGCTTCAATTAAAGGATTACTACTATTTTTTCTAGAGAGAGGACATTTGGGTATAAATTTTAGAGAGACGTGAGAAAACTTGATGGCAATGTCGAAAGCAACAGGGAGAAAAGTAAAGAGCCGGGAGATCATAATAAAGATTGTCTTTAGTCCCTATAGTTTTAGTATCTGGTCTAATTGATATAATTACTTTAGTTTCAGTCAAATCGGGTCCTATGCTTTTTAAATTACTAATGATTGGACCCCCTTCGCGTATTTATGTGTATACCGGTTTAAAAAAAGAGTAGCCTTTAGGCAGGGGGGAATCAAAAAATAAAAGGGGGTAAAATGTTCTGATTTGTACAGTGTCTTATAAAAATACTAAAAATAAACTCAAAGAGGCTGGAAAAAAAATTTTCCTTTTGTCTCCGCCCCTGCATTTAGGTAAAACTGCTTTCCTGGAAATATCGAGATAAATAAGATATTTTTTATTTTTTATATTTTTAAAAATAAATATTTATTCTAAAATATTTTTTTATCTCTTCGTTTATGTTATTTCAACAAAAAAATATTATTATTTTCATATATTTATCTTTTTTTATTCTAGAACATCGACCATATACAATCTTAATTACAAGAGAAAATAGCACCTGTTAATGTGGTACTTTTATTTCACATGGAAAATAGGTGTGGAGCGAATAAATCATATTAAAAAAATAACTTAGCAGTTATTTTCCTAGATAATTACTTAATGTGGTTTATAAATAAACCATGTTTTTATTTGTAATAAAGGGAGATGTTTGATATATTAGTAAATATATTATGTAATTAATC
>Ga0307515_10020624_pt1 | contig 11739 bp, 13 predicted proteins | sample 17_EM_MG_FD_194513 | JGI IMG/M metagenome (GOLD analysis project Ga0307515, IMG submission 194513) | Populus trichocarpa ectomycorrhiza microbial communities from riparian zone in the Pacific Northwest, United States - 17_EM | ecosystem: Host-associated > Plants > Roots > Unclassified | place...
GTTGAATACCTGATGACCCACACTCTAAGAGCTTTTCTATTTTATTTTTAAATTCTCTTATATATTTGAGGTGAAAATTAAATGATTAAATTAAAATAAGTAAATTTTCATTCTTCTGTTCAGACACGGTACTATGATTTCATCAAGGTAAAACACACATAAATTAAATGGTAAAAAAGTTGATTTCATTCTTCTGTTCCTCGCAAAAAGTTTCTTATACCCAGCATATATAACTCATAATCAAATATGAATATATAATAACACTAGCTAGCATCCGTTTCGTTTTCTTTACCAAGAAGTCCTCAACCTTGTTGCCCACAAATAAATAAATAAATAAATAAATCTGGTTAGTTGAACTCATATTTCATACCAATTCGAATTGTAACTTAATTAATTATTGATTAATATCTTTGACAATTAAAAGTCCCCTAATCTTATTTTAATTATCAATTTCTTGCTCATCTCTTATTTATAATTCAATTTTTTTTTATTAACGTGGGTGTCCGGGTTAGCTTGCGCGCACCTCGACTAATCCCACGAGCCCTAAAGTTAACAACTATGTAAGTTTCGAGTGGTTATCATATTAACAACCGTTCGAATATAATTTAAATTTTAGTTTCTATACTTGACGTATACAAAATTTCTCACGGCAAAGGGTGTCCATAGGGTAAAGGGCAACCAAAATTTTTTAGTCACAGCACAAATGTATACAAACTCAAGACACCAAAAGCTAAAAGACATAATAAGAATCTCTAGTTAGTATTTACTTCTTTTGAGTTGGCAAAGAGAAGGTTAAAGGAATTTCTTGAATCGTAGGGTAAAGAACAAAACGATGTCGTGAGACACGAGCTATATATATCTTATAACGTGAATGTGATGGGCTGGAAATAAACTATGAGGTGTTAAATATACATCTTAGTCCCTATAGTTTATCAAGAATAATTAAATGATCCTTTAACTAGGGTTGACCATCCTCATTGCTTCTTCTTAATTTTCTTTACTTTTCAAAAAATAAAAAAAATAAAAAGTAAATTAGAAAAGAACAAGAGACTTGCAAGAGGACTATGTTACGAGCAAATGAAGAGCTATAAAGATTAAAAAAATAGATTTCGAGGCCATAAGGACTGATTTAATAGTTTCTTTGAACTACAAGGAGTACATTATAATTCACTTTTTAATATTATTGCCACCATATTAATGAAAGTGTCGTGTTGCCATTTCATTGGAAAAGAAAAAGGTATTAATAAAAAGATGTCATCAGGTTCGGATTGCTCAGATGCTACTCAAAAGCCCTTGAAGAATCAACCCTTATCCATGCGTTCCCAGTCTTTCCATTAAAGCATAGCAAAATTGTTCTTCTCTACTTGTTGCGTGAGTGAAAATCAATCAATGAAAGAATAAAAATTGAACAATCTTGGTATCTTGTTTTCTGCCCTCTTGTCAGCAAACCTGCAACCCTGGTAGTATCACCAGCTAGGGTGTCTAGTGTGTACCTTGTCAGTGGCTTTAGTTCTCCCATTAGAGCATGAGGAGGCTAGAGTTGTGTCAAGGGAAGCTTCGATTATACATATGAACGCAATGCCGAAGGCTGAACAAATGTCATTGAGAAGGTTCCTCCTGTGCTACTTTCTGAAAGTGACTGGAAATGATGCATTGCTTCCTAACAAATCTTGTAAGTCGTAGTTACTCACAGAATAAAGTCGTTTTTAATTTAAAGTGGTCCTCTGATTGAGCCTCGACAACTGTACAAGCCACGTAAAAAGGTTTGAGACAACCTTGTGGAATTCATCATCATCATATAGAGAAACATACATCGAAGTGAGAGTCACAAAAATGGCATCCACTGCTGTTACTACGTTCATAGTTTTCATAGCAGTCTTATTCTTGCTTGTGAACAGTAGTGCAGCTCATTACATCCCTTGTAGTGAATCTCTCATTAAGATAGCCCAGGAAAAAAACATTTCACACTGCAAGAAATTGACCACTCTAGGAGCTGAGTTTGGATGGGAAGTCAGTAAACACAACGAGAGCCAAGTTGACATTCTCATTGGCACAAGGCTAAATAATGCAGAAATGGTGTGGCTAGCCTGGGGTGTGAACCCAGAGGACAAGCCACAGATGGTTGGAACAAGAGCAATAATAGGCATCAGGCAACTGAATGGCTCAGTCGGTGCCAACACCTATAATATCACAGGTGATACCAAGCTAGGTTGCAAGCTACAGCCTTCAGAAATTGATGTAAATGTTACGAGAATGAAATTAGATTATGCGACATCATTAGACTACCTCACGCTACATGCAACAATTGTACTTCCTTCAATGTACAATATTTCAAGACTGAATCATGTGTGGCAAGTTGGATATGATGCCCAAGGAGCAGAACCCTCGATGCATCCCACAGCTCTCCAGAATGTTGACAGTACAGAAACAATAGACTTGAGGAATGGATTGGCTCAACATGTGGGAGAGTTAGAGGGTCGTCTCAGAAAGGTAAGGATTAGCTAGAAATAATAATATACATACATAAATACACACACACACACATGTAGCTAAATCATTTCTTCTGATGATCAGATTCATGGCGTCTTGAACATTATAGGGTGGGGAACCTTCTTGCCTGCAGGTGTGATAATCGCAAGATATTTCCCTTATCCATTGACACTCGGAAGTTATAGGTATCATCTTCATGTTGGCTGCCAAATTATAGGGTACATTCTTGGTGTAACTGGGTGGAGCGTTGGCCTATGGCTAGGACAAGCTTCTAAACACTACTCCTTTAAAATCCACAGGCTTTTTGCCACATTTATATTCACCTTCACAACATTACAAGTAAGCCTCTTAATTACTATTCACTAATTACCCATGTATGAAGGTTCATCATCATTAACATGAATTAATTAAATACTCCATGGTTGATATAATTAATTGCAGATGCTGGCATTGCACTTGAAACCGCGTAAAACGGACGAGTATAGGAAGTACTGGAACATGTACCATCATTTTCTGGGCTATGCTCTGCTTGCTGTGATCTCAGTAAACATTTTTCATGGCATTGACATTTTGAGGCCAGACCACTCCTGGAAATGGGCTTACGTTGGAATCCTTGGGGTGTTTGCTGTCATTGCTATAGCTCTTGAGATCTACACTTGGGCCAAGTTTCTTACCGAGGACAAAAAATCCAAAACCGTAAAGCCGGGATCTGGATCTGGAGGGACTGCTGCTACTGAAACTCAAACCACCACCTCTTGAAAGTCTAGCCTATCTATGAGATTAGAGGCATCAAGTTCTTAACCATTTGTATATTCTACTTATGGACTCCGTTTTCCTTTGTCCATTTTGACTTTCGGATACACTCCTTTGTTGCTTGATCCTTTTGTATTAAAGTTGTCATTGTGGGGTTATGAGAAATTGTTGTGATTTTGGAACTGCCATGACATTATAGTTTCTTGAATAAGCTGCCATTGATTTGCAAAAGCATTTAAATAGATGTATGGTTAATGAACTACTATCAAAAGAGAAAGCAATCACCCTATCTCACGTTCCCCTGGTTAAATTGATTTTTCTACATTATTTTGGCTCAAACTATGGATGCTTAATGGTCAGAGTCATGAACGAAGAAGTTACATGGAGCACATTGTCGTATTCTTTTCCAAGGATCTTTCAGAAACCGGCTTCCTCAACCGCGTGTGACGGTGAAAGGAGCACATCAGTTTGCGGCAATAAAACCTCTTGGAAGCCGCATAAACCATACAAGGGGTTTTCTCGCACTAGAGTTGGTGGAACTGGAAGCTCTTACCAAGGCAGTCATCAACCAGACAATAATCTAAGAAACAAACTCAAATTTCGGTATAACTAGATGGCTAAAACAAAAGAAAAATTAAGAACTATATACACTTCCAAATGCATTTATATGATTAAACTCAAATTTCGGTACAGCGTTTCTGCTTCCTCGTGGAGCAAACATAAATACAGATTGCGGCAGCAAACAACTAGGTTTCTTCAAAACTGTGACTGTTTTATCAGATTTGCCTACTATATTGAAAAGAGAACAAGCTTACAACAACGAATTTCATGATTCCTATTCTAGGTCTAGGGAAGAGTAATGCTTAATTCATGAGCCTTGGAGCCTTGAGAAAATGTACACTCTTTACAAACCCTTTACCAGCTTCACCCACAGCCTTTAAGACATCAATTGGGTCTTCATCGCTGGTGGCTTCTTCTCGATCCCGCTTCTGGGAGAAGTAAACAAACTCAAGAGATAAGGTGAATGTATTTGATAAGATTTCTAAGCTGTTCCAGAAGAGATTGTATATCATTAGAGGACACTATTAGAGGACATTTTGAATGACATTCCATTATACCTTCGAACAAGATCTCTCCCATGTTAGTCCAATGGCGTCGCCTCCCAGAGAATCATACCACATCTTCAATGTGTTGCATTCTTTCTAAAGATGTTCAGGGAGAGTAAGAAAATTAAGAGCAACATGGTCAATTTGAATAACAAAGCATTTCAGAACACTTGCCTCCAGATCTGCAATGTAGCACCTAAGTGGATCAAAGTCCACCAATAGCTTATTTTTCAACTTGTCTAAGCTCCCTCGCAAATCTCCAGGTAACATAAAGGGCTGGAAAGCTTTGCTAGCATTCCCACGAGCCACAAGCCTCCCTGCCCAATATGTGCAATAAATTACAAATTTCAGGCAAGAAGTTAATACAAGAATCAGACAGTTGCCAAGCCAAACTCTGGGATCTTTGTAGGAACATACCATGGTTTAATTTTGATGGGAAGAGAAGACGTTGAGGATATGGTAATCTGTCCCCATGGAGAAGGATTACAGCATCATAGTTGGTAAGAGGAGTGCAGAAAAGGCACTGTGGTAAAAAAAATAAAGCCATTAAAGTCAAAAGTATAAGGCGGAAGAGTTAAAAAGCACTTTGAAATTAACTCACCTCCCATCTGTAAGATTCTGTCTGATCCTGAAATACGAGTCTGGTAAGCAGGTTTGCACTGCTACGAGCATAAGCCACCAACCTTTTAAGTTCCTTTTGATTCAACAAACCCACATGTCAATAAAGAATATGAACAGGGAACTGCCTAAGATAAATTAGAAGTGATTTAGCATATCTGGATATGATTATGAACTCAATGTAACCTTGGGGTAGACCTATTGGTAATAGTTCATTTCCCAATGCTTAATAAAGATATTATAACTTTTTACTAACTACACGCAAATCAAATGAAATATCAAAACATAAGAGAAACAGACCAAGATGTAAACAACATTAACAGATAGCCAAAACAGCCAAAAGCAGCTCAGGAAGGAAGGGGAGGAAAAACAATCAAAATCAAAAGGAAACATTTGCTAAACTTGCAAGCACATACAATAAAAGATTTTCTCATAAAAGATTATACAGCCTGAGTTTGATTGGAGAAATCACTAACCAGTACGTTTGGTGAGAGTCTGGTCCAAGCTTCAGATGCCTTGTCATAGGATGTCGCCAAGAACATTGCTGGACTTATGTTTTGGCTACTTTCTTCATAACCTTTTCTAGTCAGCATAAACTTGTCCTGGATAATGTTATAGAATTAGCAGCCATAGAGAAAGAGAGCAAAATCGCCGAATAAAAGATTAAAGAGACCAGCGAAAAACAAACGATCATTACTTGATTGCAGAACTTAATGTAAATCAAACAATAAGAGACCAAAAAATATTAAACAATCATTACCATTCTGCAGAACTTACATAAATCTCTTTCTTATCACTTGGGTTGAAATCACTATTTATGTCAACAATAAGAGGAGAAAAGGTCCAATCATACTCTGCTAGCAATCGCAAGAACCTGTTAAGAAAATTTCAAGGACATGGATCATTGACCAACAAAAATAGATCCCAGAAACAAAAATCCATCATGGTTTAAGGAAAAAAGCTCATAGAAAACAGACAGCAAATTCCTTCTTCAGCTGACATAATTGATTAATAGTCAAACAACAAGTTTGTACGAGTATAAGTTTCAACCTTAGAAATCCAGTGATGCGTGAACAAGGAGCAGTGAAAGGCAAAGGCTTCACAAAGAGATGCGCAACCAATAACTCAATTGCCTCCTCTGACAAGCATGCCGAGAACATATGTGACGCAACCCATCTTTTAGCAAGCCTTTACAGAAAGCCAAGCAAAACACTTTAAGAAGGCAATTAACATACTAGCAAGTAAATAGAACAAAGCCACAGATTCATCACTAACCTAACAACTGGCCCATATATTGGGAAAACACCTTGCAACCCATTAATCATGCTAGAATGCTGACTGCGAACAAAGAGTTTCTGGTCTGCAGAAGAGACCTGTTTTCCTTGGTCACTTCCAGCTAGAAATCAGACTCGGTTAGTAATTTAAGTATCACAAGAATCTAGTCAAACACGCATGAATTACATGTGCACTGAAACTTGCTTACTTTCTCTTTTCACCAAGCTCAAGCCTCTCTCGTGCAAAATTTTTAGACGAAATGCATATCCAGACAGAAAAACATCCACGTCATCTTCAGTCGCAGTACATGTCATCCCCCAACTATTCTCGAGACTGCCATAAGTTCATGATCAGCTACTACCATACTTTTACAAGTATGATTATAAATTGCATAAAGAAGCCACAATCACCCACCTCTCTCCAATTTTGAGAAGAAAAGCAGATTTGGTTTTCTCAATTGCCACATCATCCATTGGCCAGTTCCCAGAACCTTCCAACTGAAAACAGGTTTAAGATGCTAGTTTGATGGAAAATGATATAAAAAGCATGGGTGGACAACTAGGCACCATACCTGAATCATAACTTCCAATGGCTGGATGCAGGATGAAGTGAGCTTATGTGGTCTTGGAACATTACCCTTTTCACTTGCTATTGGGTGTGGTTCAGGAGGGAAGACAGATGTGAACCTGAAAGCTGGAGAGGTAACAAGCAAAATTGAATTTCTACTAATTGCTAGCATTTATGCAATAATAATTTTTGCTATATATTAGCATATCATTACTGAAGGGAAAACCATCTAACAATGATAACAATATCTTGGGTATACCTGGGTCTAAAGGCTGCACGCTGGACACCTTCAAGGGAATGTCTTCTATAAGACGCAAGCGCTTTGATAGGATATCAAATGCCCCAAGCAAACTTGCAGAAAATGACATAGGATCTGACAAATGGCGTCATTTTTAAAAATTATAGAATTCTGTGCGAAAAGGTACATTGCAGAAATAATGGAGAAAAAAGGGGAAACCAACTAACAGTAAATGGTTAATCTCATCACCTTCAACACCATGAAGAAGAGAAAAGTCAAGTTGATCCACAGTTTGCTCAATACTGGTTTTTGATATAGAAAGATGACGAAGAAGTATATATTCTACTATTCTTTTTAAAATGAGATGTTTCTTCCACTGCTCACTTTCCCATACTACATAAAAATTGGGACAACAAAGTCATGATAATCATCATGTTGCAACTAAGTTCAATCCAAGAAGCCAGGACGAATAAAGAGCCTCACCTGTGCTTTCAGCAATTTTGCCATCCTTAAATCTCCTGAGCTCTGCTTTCTCCCCCCAAAACTTCCGAAACCTGGCAGCCTAGTGCATAACATGAAAAAATTAGTGCATTGGAGTCCCTTTCTTCAATTAATTGAAAGTGGATGCAATAAAAAGTTAATATAAATTTCAAGCATGGAATTCAAATACCTCTTCTTTATTTTCAGCATCCGGACCAATATCAACAACTCGAAATGCTTTATCTAAAGAGCTTAGAGAAATTCCAGCTAGCAATGGTTCTCCATCAAGTGTTGACAAACCCTGAAATAGATAGTGATTACAACTAGTCGAAGAAATGAAACAAATATGAACTCAAAATTAGAAAGAAATAACAACAACAACAACATACATTTTCCAGACTGCAACCTGAAGGGATATTTCTCCAAATAACACGAATTGACTTGGCTCGATCACTCAGTCCTTGAGATAGAAGACTCTGCACCTTTTTCTCATACAATCTCCAACATTCTTCGTCCAAGCAATATCCAGAAGAATAGAACTCACTATTTCCTTTTAAGCTCAATCTAAAAGGCCCAAAACATGTAAAGATTAAGGGCAATGAAGATATAGACCAGCATAAGTAAATGTTAGATCAAAAGGCAAAACAATATAACACATGCATCATTGAAAAAGACGAGCATTTCCCATGGCAATTGTACAGAAACGCCAAAAAATGTATTTCCATTCACACCATTTCATTTCTTGTATTTCAATCATAATAGTTTCCTATTTTATTGAATACCTGAGATATTCTCTGCTCAGACTTCCAAAACTTTTATAAATGCCCACAATCTTCACCAGAAATCATTCTGAAAAAGCATGATGGTGTGTTTGCAACAAGTTTCTCAATTTTGATTTATTCAAGAATAAGAAACTCATATTTTTTCCTCAATCCAAGTGGGGCCCACTAATAAAAACTCATGAATGAGAACTCACAGCTTCTTTGAAAAATAGTTTGAAGGTGTTCCAGAAAAAGAATGAAAAGGCAATTGACAACTCCAGATCATAAAAATATACCTTACACAATAATCATATCTGGCAGGAAAGTCAATCTTGGTCATGAAGATATCCTCAAATGCACTATCTCCAGATTTCCCAAAGCATTGAAGTGTCTGAGCAGCCTCGTCTTGGAGCTGAACATTGGAGCAAAGAAAGATCCTGAGACATGGCAACAAAACCCAAAAAGAAAAGGAATGGAATGGAAACAAGAGATGGACTCCCCAAATTGAAGTTATTGCCAAACAGAAATTCAGCTCAAAGGCAACTCCCCGTCTCAGCAGGCGAGTTGTCGGGTTCAAACCCAAAATTTGGGGGTTCCCGGGGGGCAAGGACTTTATTGTTAGGCCAATACCCACAAAAGACTAAAGAAAGAGAAACATCTAGCAAATGGTACCTCTGAGAAACCACTATCTTTTATCCGAAAAGTTAAATTGATGTGAGTGGTTGAATCGAATATGACAACTGGAAATGATTCTTTATACAGCATCCTATCCTGCAACTCCAAAGTAAGATAACAAATAACCAATGATGCAGAGTGCAATAAAGCAATATCATATCAAAGCACTCAAGATGGAAACAAGCAATGAGCTCCCAGAGGTTACAGAGGTTACAGAAAGCTGTAAACAGTTTGAAACACTCAGGTGGAATTTCAAGCAAGACTAAGTAATTAGTCATTAAGCGACTCCATTTTTTCAATGACGACACAGAAGTTGTGCTAGCAGCATTAGTTGGTTAATTTACTAATCTCACAACACTTTCTTTGCAAAACAGAGCCCATCTGCAAAGATTGTGACCTGAATCAATTTCCTCATGCATTGAGGCTGGCAAGATGATATTAGTGGGAGATGGACTGACCAATGCAGTCGTCACTTTGTGCATATAGCTAAATGGTAGTTTTTTTCATCAGTTACAGGTGAGATATGGAAGAGTGGGAAGCATATTGTGATATACTTAGAAATTAATAAAAAGAATGAAAGCAAGCAAAAAGACATGTATCTATATACAGAAATAAAAAGCAGCTCACTTACCTCCTTCAATATCTTGACCTCACCTTGCTTTTGTAAGAAAAGCCCCCGAGTCCATAATTTTGAATTGGCTGCGTAACAGTGGAAGCAGTATGCGTTTTAATGATTATATGAAAGGCTGTTAATATCAACAAACATAATTTCTAAAGCATTATGAAACCAGATTCACATGATAAAGTACCAAATAGGAAGCATCTGCTGCCTAAGTATCTGAAAGGGCATGCCTCCACCATTTACTTGCTATTTGGTTTGTTTTTTATTTATTTTTTATATTTTTTTAGTTACACAAAGAAAATGAAAGCTAATACCATAAAGATCATTCTAAAGCAAAGGAAAACATATAGAAAGAGGGTTATTCACGAAGGAAGCCCCTGGCTCAAGCCCCGTCATGAAGTTAGGGAACCAATCAGCTACTTTGCTAGCCCTGTAGACATGGGAAACATGAATAACCCATTCATGTTTAAGACTTTTGCCTCCATCATTTCCTTGTTATTTGCTTTATCATAATCCATGAGTTACGATGATTGGTCACTTCACTTCAAATATTTCTCAAATTTTACATCAGCAATGGACTATTTAACTTCAGAGCTTTACAACTGAGTTTACATCATTATCAAAATTGTGCATAAAGAATAGCATTTTAAATGTAGAAATTATTAAAAGAATTTAAGAAACAACGATACACATTAATGAGAGAAAAAATTTAACCCAATTCAAACTATTTACAACTGATATGCAGGTACTTTTGGCAAAAAGAAAAACTGAACATACCTATGAAGTCCAAGGTGACTCGAAATATTTGCAGTGGCCTCATGGAACTATTAACCTTCTCATAAGCCACAAGATATGACAATATGATAGCTATTAAATATCCATTTAGGCTATCGTGAGAATGTATAGAATCTCTCTGTCGAGCCCAAACCTGCACAAATAAGACAGAAAACATTACTTCCATATCCTAGGAAAACCTTCTAAATTTATATTCAAAATGGAGAGAGTAAAAAATACTTCACCTTCAGCAAAACTAAAGCCTCTCCCAATGCCTTCTGTCCAAGAAAAGTTTTCTTGAGAAATTCTGTATTGTCCTCTAAACACATGTCTTCCAAAATACTACTGTTATATCTTGGTGTAGGCAAAGCAGTCCCACCTAAATATTTCCAAAACAGAATTACAGCTTGGTGAACACAATGCATTATTTGTTAATGAAAAAAACATTCCCAAAATTTAAAAAAAAAAAAAAAAAAAGTTATATTCTACCTTGATTCAAAACACGGACATTGTTCCGTTTCAAGTCCAACTTTGCAGTATTAAACAAAGATTTCGCTGTAGGAATTATCCTCACAAAGAACCCAGGAATTTCGGCAAGCTTGTCAGCTATCAAAAAGAGAAAAATTAAAACTTTGCATAAGTTATCCATTTAGGCAAATGACTACTTCCCTACAACTCCTAAAAAAAACTATGAAAAAAACTATGGTAAGCAAGAGGCACCTGGATAGACAAGCAGCACAGGTTTCCGGGCCTCGTTTTGAAGCGTAGACCATTCAACCTTTTCAAACGATGAATCCGACTTCAAGAACTTGTTAATCACACATAAATAAACAAACCTCTTCGCATGATAGCGATGATTTAAATAATCTTTCTCATGAAAACACTCCTGCCAATAATTACAAAAAATTTCAATCAATACAAACTATTCATGATGCAATCGATCAATCATTTATAAGCGCATTAATGTAACCAACAGCAGCGTGGATTAATAGTCAAAAAGCCAGGTACCTTAGGCAATTGAATGAAAAGGTCAACACTAACATCCGGCTTCACGACACACTTTATCGAATAACTGCCACCAATTGCAATCGATTTCGGCTTCTTAAACTTAAACTCCACTTTATCCGCTCCGACGTCTCTAACGAACCCCGCCGCTTCCTCGCCTGTAACCTGCATTTTAAAAAAAAGAGCTCATTAACTTCCTAATTAAGCTTAAAGAAATTAAACAGGACTGATAAAAGGATAGTAGTTTAAAAAAACGGACCACGAGGTTGTTAGGGATTTTGTCGATGGAATTTTGGATAGATGAAACGGTGTCGTTTACGAGCTTGGTGAAAGAGGGAGAATGTTCGATTTGAACTTCGTTTATTAATTCTGATA
>Ga0307515_10020625_pt1 | contig 11739 bp, 12 predicted proteins | sample 17_EM_MG_FD_194513 | JGI IMG/M metagenome (GOLD analysis project Ga0307515, IMG submission 194513) | Populus trichocarpa ectomycorrhiza microbial communities from riparian zone in the Pacific Northwest, United States - 17_EM | ecosystem: Host-associated > Plants > Roots > Unclassified | place...
AGCTAAACCTTGGATCATTCTCAAGTTGTACTTTTATATCTTCTGCAACTTGTATATCTAAAAATACAACACAAGCACCAGACTTGTGCAAAGTGGGAGACATGCTGAATGAAATTGACCAACGAAACAGTCAAGCGTGCAAGAAAAGACAGGTGCTGCAATGAAATTCCACAGATTACAAACAAAGGGGGTCTTGTAGCATCATATGTACGCAAGTGAGTTTCTGTCAAGGTCAGGTTGAGGGCGACCACGTGTTGGAGTTGGTGGTCTTTGGATGTTAAGCTCCTGAACGACAACAGAAACATAGAGAAAACAATTAAAAGCCAGCTAGGGGATAGGTTTTCCAGATTTGTGGATACCAAGCAGTATTTCCAACATTGAAAATGCTATAAATCTTACCTGCATCCATGCATCATCAATGACACGTTCCGGAGACGTCTCTGGTGATTGAAGGGGAGGTGGCAAGGGATGAATTAATTTTGGAACCACAACCAAACCCCTGCCAACCACCAGTATAGCTCCAGCATTGTTTGCAGTCCCTGGATTGATACATCACATTAGGATTCAAATCGGATTTTAGCAGGAGAAAATTCAAGCTCTTTAGCTTACCACAATAGTTGGTTGCAGAAAATAGAGTAATCAATTGCCCTTGGGCAAACCGTTCAAACCCATCCATGACACATTCATGTGCCCTAATAATCAGCTGTAACTTATTTTTCTTACAGAAGTCGGATACACGATCAGGCTGCAATGACATTAAAAGATAAAACAAGCAAAAGCTTCATAACACATGCAACTTGAAAGCGCATCAAATTAAAAAGATACGGTGCTGAGATAAGTATACAAAACTGATGACATCATAAGCTAGCATAGATTCATTGGACATCTGAAGCAGCAAAAGTGAGATAGTAGCAGCTCATAAGAGTGGAAATGCAAACTGCCAGTGACTATAATTTTATAGTGGCAAGTCACTTGGTATTTCAAAATTAATATAAAGATCATGGTGAACTTGTCACCTTTAAGGCTAAAACAAGCCAACACTGCTGAACTTTCCGTCAAAGGCAAGTTAACCTTGTCACCTTTGATTTTTCTTTTGGTTCCCAATAAGCGTTAGTAACAATGAAGTCCTAAACTTTCTTAAAGTTCACATCCAACATTTAATAGTAGTAGGCGAAGAACATTGTTTCTCTTCCAGTTTGAAAGTAAGATTTTGGTGGCTCGTTTCTAAATAAAAGAAAGGAGTATTATTTTTTTTTTCTGCCGTTAACTACAGTATGAGAATTTAAAGCAAGCTGCTATAGGAATTCAATCTCTACATAAATATTGATCGGGGGACCAAGATAAGAAGTTTTGAGGGGCTAATTGCTTTCCACAAAGGTTGATGCGATGTCTATAATTTAGTCAAAAAAAAAAAATTGTTTCTATTCACTATGACTTGGGATATATTGCATGTGATAAACCACACCAAACACAATAACTAAATATCATCAAACATAACAGATGTAAACAATGATATGCATACCCCAAAAGTGACAAGACCAGGACCCCTAGCATTTGGTCTCAAACCCTCTATGCTATCATTTTCGGTAGGATCCGACCTGAATGGAGAAGTTTCATAACACAAATTAACGTAAGTAATGGTAGATTGCAAGTAAAATAAATCGAGTGAAGCATACCATAGAAGATCCATTAGAATTATAGATCCAGCATCCATTGTTATGGGCCTCTCCAGCTTCTCTATCTGTTCCACTGAATGAATGGATCTTCCTATGCCACCATGCATACAGATAATTTTCTTCTCAATAAGCGCAGCGAGTGGAAGACAGTTGAAAAGTTGATTGAAACGTGTCCATGCCCATATTCCATCACTCTCTCCCTGTAAAATGCTATTATCACATTTGAACATTTGAATTTTCAAAAGATGTACTGGCCCTTCAGGAAAACTATATTTAGCATGTTTATCTATACCATTCTTTCAATGCATTCAATACGAAAACCAAAGAGCGCATTTATATCAGCAGCTTCATGGTTACCACGTATCAGGTGGACATTCTCGGGATTCTCAATCTGCAAAATCATATTAAAAGGCACCACATCATCAATATAAGGACAGTGCTAAAATATAATTCATGTGAAACTATTGTTCATTGAAAGCACAAGTTTTGCCTTAAGAGCAAGAAGCAAAGTTATGGTCTCCAAACTGTGCTGCCCTCGATCAACATAGTCTCCCAGAAACAAATAGTCGATGTACCTGAACCATTTAATTGGACAGCATAGTTAATCAACTACAGAGATAAATCACACAATCTGTTCTAAAATTATCAATTTGTTGTTTTGGACATATAAGCTGGAGGCCTTCTATCACGTTAAGCATTATCCAAATGAAAACTTAATATAAGCAACGCTAAAGGACATGTATTGTATCTTCAACCCAATTTTTGGGAAACAGTGCCCACCAACCACTGCTTGTCATAGACATAAATATCAAATGAAGGAGTATAGAGCAATAACTATTTAAGCAGAAGAATGTCAAAAAATGAGGATAAGAAAGAGAAGGGAAATAGAACCATATAACGAGTTCAAATTGCTTATGGACATTGCTTGCTCAATTATGACATAAACAGCAAACCTGCAAACATGCATTTATCATGTGCCGATGACTCCAAGAATATGGGCATGACACATTCAATGACATGATTTCTTTAGAAAGTCAGTCGAGACCACAGAAAAAAGAGTTGGGTGTTTGGGAGTGCGTTTGAAACTTTTTTTGTTAAAAGTGCGTTTGGCATGAAAAAAATATTAAATTGATGTTTTTTTTAGTGTTTTCCGATGGTTTTAATATGCTAATGTCAAAAAAAAAACAATGAAATTTTTTTTATTTCGATGCATTTTCAAGAGAGAAACTATTTTAAAAAACACCTTACACCACAATCTCAAACACAACATTTCTAAAACATTTAAGAATTTTAGTGCTTTTCTAATGGTAGTGATAATGCCTTCTCGAAGACAAGACGAGTTATATTGTTGTAGATTGCTACTCACAATGCCTTTCTTGAGGTACATTTACAACATACATACAAGTTGAAAATGTGTGGAACTTTAAAATAATGTTGAAAAACGGTAACTTGGGCATTTGAACATGATTTATTAACCAAAACCTTTACTCAACTATTTACTTTGGCTAAAACCAACAACAATTCAGCATATCAGAGTCATAGTGTCAGTCCATGTAAGAATATGGATCTTTGTTACTGTGATCACATCTTTCTAGCCCCTTTCACAAGCCCCCTTCCCAAGAAACAAACTCTCATCTCCCTACTAGTTTAGCCAGTTTGTGTAGGACATGAAGGAATCATCTCTATCAAGCAGAGAGACCTTATTACTTTTTGTCAACTCAAGCACTTAGCTTTTGCAGCTGCACTTTCATCAGATCCCACTTCCCTGCCTCAACATGAAGCATGAATTATACTCAACTGCACCCCACAGGGACAAAACATAGTTTTTGGCACTTCACCCATCATAATTGAAAAAAACAAACTAGCCAATAGAAAAGCCTAATCCAAAATCCATACTGTAAACCCACAACAGAGCACCCATGAGTGACACAATCAATTTAAATGGTTCAGTTTCGTTTTTAGTTTCCTCAATCTCTTAGATTGCATGAAAATTAAATGCCACTATCAATTAGCTCTCCACATCATACTCAACATGTTCCTCACAAGCATAAGAGCTACAATGTAATACTTACGTAATGTCTCCTGCTGTCGATGGAAATCCATATTCATCAAATAGACGCATTAAGTCACCAAACTGTCCATGAAGATCACCAAAGACTTTTATTGGGGCTTTCAATTGCAGAACCGTTGGCTCTTGCATAAATATTTGTTCAGCAGCATAACAAAGTTCCCCAACTTCATAAGAATCCAGGAAAAATCTCCTATTTGCAGGAGCTTTCCAGTTTCGAGGCCTAAGCAACATGGAAATAATCTGCAAGATAACAACATGAAGTAGCGCTAATGAAGAGATAGCAATACTCATAAATTTGTCAAGTCTTACCTTCTTATGCAGGCCTTGAGGAGACTTTTTTCTGGTGAACTTTCTGGCAGGATAAGATGCATCATTATTCATAGGAAGCATCCTTCTACTTTCATTTTCGAATTGATCCAATGACAATTGCCTTACCAACCCACCCAGGTTTCCCACAGCCTCTTTAGCAACCACCACCTATGAGAACAAGACAGTGTGATTTAGCAGCATGCAACCAAAGAACAACTGCACCACTCTTATAAACCACAGATAAAAGGGCATACAGCTCTAGGATGAAGGCGAACATCAGCCTCATTGTCACTTCCATCTGAAGTTGCTTCTGCCACTTGTGAATTGTCATCAGATACAGATGTTTCTTCTGCAGGATTGGAAGATGCTGCCTGAGCAGCTTGCCAGACAGCATTAGCTGCCTCAGCTTCCGCAGCAGATGCCTCCCTTAATTTCTCCATAGAATTTTTGTCCATGCTGCTACAGAAGAAAATAAATCCATGAATTTATATAGAAAAGGGGCTGACATGACATGAGGGATAGAGAGAAGGTTGAGACCTGATACCACCAGATAAAGGGATCTCTGATCCACCATCAGGGGTAGTTGTTCCAAAAGAATTTAAATTATAATGGTTTGATCGGGGACTTGTTATTGTTGAGGCTCTCTCAGATGTTAAAATGGGAGAATTCATGTCTGACTGGAATGGGGAATTTTCAGCAACCAGAAAATCATCTAGCACTGCATCTGCAGAGAACAAAGCAAGTGGCTATCATGTGTGCATCTCTTAAGTTTGCAATACACAATGAAATGAAATGAAATGAATTCCATGAGGCCCAAATGATTAAGGCTTAATGGCAGGTTATGCAGAAGAAAAGGAAACAAAGATGAGTCAAATAAGCATAAGCTGCATAACAGCCTAACTAAACAAGAAGATAAAAAAGGTGTCGTACACAATAAATCCACTCTGATCACTGTTAATACTTATTACAGACACTTGATTTCTTCAGAATGCTTGAGAAAGACTCTTGCTACCATCAGGCAGAAAATCAATAAACAAGATCTAAAAGATCCACAAATGCATGTAATTTCACTTGCACAGTTGTTATTGTGATACCATAACAACTTAAGTTAACATTAGAGCAACCAATTAGGATTCGTGAATTACTGGCTCTGAACATAGCACATCCAAACTCAACATAGTTGCTTAGCAAGAAATAAGAATTATTAAGCTATTGGGATCAAGAACCAAAAAAAAAATCCACTTAATGATGTAAGTCTCCTGCATTTTTTTTTTCTGTCTATCAAAGATAATGTCCTAAACTAGTGCCAATCAATCAAACAATCATCAAGGCGCACAAGCACAATAGGTTGATTACACATGCTACAAGCAATTGCTAACATTCTTGTGCAGAAGTTACTGACTTCCATTTCTTATGCTTACCAAACAAGGAAAAGAGACCCCACAATAACTACCTAAATGGTTGTGGAATTATAATTCAGAGTACAAAATGTAAAATATAGACAATAGTGCTAAATGAATGCATGCCCTTGCTGATGTGAAATTAATGCCTCTTTGTAAAGATCACATTGATATGTGTTATCTTAAATGGCACAGCTACATGCATTCCCCTCAAATATGCAGAAAAAGTTCAACAAAGATTTTATTGATGCTTGACTTGTAAACTCAATTTTCCAAAGGACATAGCACAGAACATACATTTATGGGTAAGAATTCAATGGAAGGGGATGAAAATTGAAAATGGTAATAGAGAATGAATCGTGAAAAGTAATTCAAAAGGAAAAGGACAAAAAGATAATATTACTTCAACACATTGAAACATAATAGATAGCTGATAGCACAGGCAACAATATCAACATCACGCACCCTTTGAATCATAAGCATGACCAAAACCAAGGGGAAAGCAAAACTGTGGCACAGCATGTCCATAGCAAAAGAAGAAAAAGGTGCTCCTGATCAAGGGGACTTCGTACAGTGCTTAGTCAACAAACTTCAAAATTACTCACTACTACACTTCAATTACAACAGAAAAAGTAATTGAACTTTAAATAGAATAACATATCAGTAATACTGCTTTATAAGATACAAAAGAGAGCCAGCAGAAAATAAAACAGCAGAAACAAAAATAACAAAGAATAATAACAAAGAATTCACTCCTCAATCAAAAAGCTTCTCTAATAATTACTACAATGAGAAACTTAAGGATAGAAAAATATCAATGCTATATGGTGTAACACTTGCAGCACATGCAACCTTGGTCTGGTTTAGTTCAAGCATAAAACCAGCAATGCCACAAACAAAATGTAAGTCTATTCAAGTCTCTTCTTGTTTGCTTTCACAGTATAACTTTCATCTAAAAACATTTCTACTCCTAAATACTTGTATTCCTATTTTATGAGTAGTCCTCTCAATTTAACTTGTACAATGTTGTCAGTTATGGCCGAGCTTAATGTTAAAGTCACTTGTAGTAAGTGACCTGTGATTAAAACCAGCCCACATGAGGAATTGGAGGGATAAAAGGATGAAGAGGGGAGGACTACAACTGCAGGACAAATAGGTCTCCCAAAGAACAAAAAAGAAAACTTCACCTCCTTTTAGACCACCGTAGACATATATACGAACACCAACAGATGCAGATGCATGGCGACAACGACGCATTAGCTCCAAAGAAGGATCATATTCAGCATGTCCCTTGCTGGTTTTAGAAGAGGTAACTATCCCATTTCTATCCAACCAAACGCCCGCAGCAGTGTCCAGCACTAGTCTCACAGAAAAAATTGTTGAAGATTACAATATAACCCCTCTTTTCAGGATAAGAACAGCAAAGAAAAAGGCTTACCAGCAACAGCTGCTTCCCCTTCTACTAAGCGTCCTCCCTTTAGGGCTCCTCCTGTAACATGCAAACGTGCACCAACAAAAACCTGATAGAAAACAATGTCAAACTTTTTAATGATAGAGAAGAAACAAGATCAACTTCAGTAATCGAGTCCCAACAAACATTTTACTTCAAAAGATATATTTCATGATCTAGAAGTTAAAACGTCCTGACTAGTGGTCACTTACCGCAGCATGTTGATACCTTGTTGATGGAGACACCCCAGGCGCAAGGGTCCACTCCCACTGACCATTTCTATGCATTAGAAGCCCATAAGCATCCCCAAGTGCCTGTTTAAGCACGCACTTATGATCAGTAAAAGAATTGAAATGCAAAACAGTAACACCATAAGTAATGAAATTTTCTTTATCCAAAAAAACAACACTGTTCAGCACGAAAGGAACTTCAATGAGAGTGAAGCTGCACTGAATCAACAGTTACGCCTGAATGGAGAAAAATTCATAAAAACCAGATGAATGGTTCCTGATAGAAAAAAGTAATGGCAAATTTCAAAGAAACAGTAGGAAAATCATTCCAGAACAGAAAGAGTGCTCTGATTTCTCATCACAACTGCAACTTCGAAAATGAATGTTCTATACCATAAGTCACTTGTTTTTATAATATTTTTCAAAGCTTGTGAATAAACAAGAACACGCACCAAAGGTTCATTTCTTCAAGTTTTCCAAGTCCACAGTTACTTATGCACTTAACTTCTTTCTTCCTTCTAATCCATATAATAAAAGTTTCACATTGAGTTTTGCCTCGAGTTTTTCCAAGAATTCTATGTATTTGATCAAACATTACATCCTACTTCCAGTTACCAACCTCATAGAAAGAGAAATGTGTCACATCCACAAGGTTGAGGACAAGTAAGGTCCCACTCATTTACACTAGGTGTGGGAATGCATCTGGAAGGTTTGGATTACAGGCCAGCGCAGTCTGGCCCTACCCACATAAAATTCATGGCACATCATATTGTCAGTTCAACAAAGTTAGAAAACTTTATTTAGTTTGATTACCTTGATCTCCCATCTCTTATGATATGTCCTTACACATTGAGCACACCAGGACTATGCATGCCTATTTGTTAATAAAATAAATGTCACGAGGACAAACACTAAGTTGACAGGCTAGTCCTACTGTCCTAGAAACAAATAGCTACTGCAAAACAAACTGCTGTTATAATATAATCGTGCAGAATAGTTAAATAGAATTGATTGCTTTACAACCCCTGAAAATAAAAGATCATACTGTGCCAAAGGAGTCTCTTCCACCACAAAGCAAAAACATTCCATCTGAACGGGCACTAGCTGTTGCATACCTACAAAATAATGCTACATCATGTCAGACATAAAACATGGGTAGATGGGAAAATAACAAACGCAGAAGTTTAACACTTCTGCAAATGTTTGTTCTAAACAAACTTACATTCGAGCAGAAGGTCTATCACCTTCAGGATTTAGCCTCTGCCATGCATATGGTTTCTGGGCAGTGTCCAAAACCCAGGCATCAGATAGAGCTCTTTTACCTAGAATATTATGGGAAAAATCACTATTACGTAGTTATAAAGCATGGAAAAATGCATAATCATCAGCACAAAACATCAACGTCCATTCTCCTGGCATGAAATAACATAAAAATATTCAAAATTAAACATTTAAGACAATTGTCCATCCATAGGGTAAGCTACTCCAAATTCAAGAATCCTACAGCTTATCATGATAACCTCACTTAAGCATAAAGAAACAACAGCCCAAACCCATATCTAAAAACAAGTGCCAAGATGCTGAATTTTACAAATGGAAGCTAAGCATATTCAATGCCAATAATCAAACAGAAAACAACCATGAAACACAGTTTTTAGCACTGGACTTCTAAAAAGGATCCAGTCCTTGAAGAACCAAAAGATCTTAAAGATAAAAAGCAGAACAGAAAAATTTGCTTACCATCATTGCCACTGACAATAACAAGGTACCTTTGGGCAACCAAGTCCATTACATGGCCATAACGAGGCCCAGGCCCTTGTCCCTGTACAACCACTCTACGCTCATATCAAGCACCAAAATATAACAATCAGTTCCAAATCAAGAATCCCAAGTAAAGAGAGAAAAATAGGGAACCCCTAGCTAAAACTGGTTAATGGAAAAGAAGAAACTGACCGGTGCCACTTGAATTTGTCAGTGCTCAAGTCAAGCACATAGAGATCATCAGTGGAATGCCCAGCTGGACCTATCCCACCCTAAACCATACATACAATCTATTCATCAATACCAAAAGCTCACATTAAGTGAACAAATCAAATAAAAAGAAAAAAGAATCAAATCCTAATTCACAGTGAATCACCTGAAAAACTACCATAGTACCAACAGCAGCTGCCGCGTGCGCAGCCCTAGGAGACGGTGGCTCTCCAGCAGCTTGTATTCTGTTCATTAGACAACAATCACCAAAGGTTAATCGTCCAATTTTTTTCCTTTATCTTTTTATTTTTCGAATAATAAAAAAAAATGAACAAGAACAAGAAGAAACAAAGTGTGTTACCTACCTTGTCCATTTCCTAGTAAGAACATCATAAGAATGAACCGAATTAGTGGCTCCATCCAATCCTGCACCAAACAGTTAAATTTAATTAATATTAAGCAAAGCAGGAGCAGCATAGAGAGAGGGAGAGAGGTGGAAACTGTAACTGATTCCAGGAGCGGAGGAAGCGCCGCCCTCGATAGCGGTGACACCACCGAAGAGGATGAGTCGAGGGCCATGAGACTTGGTAGCAGCAACGGCAGTCAAGGTGTGGCTACATCGAGGACCAGGAGCATCATCATCAGAACTCCAGTAAGTCTCCAAGGCCCGATAGGCGGGAGCTGGGTGAAGCCATGGCTTGGATCCCATTTCCCACCCCCTCTACTCTATTAACAATAATACTTCAATAACCCTCAAGCCCTCCTAAACTATAAAGATCGGGACCCAGGGGTGGTGGTGGGGCCACGGCTACACGCTCCGTTCACCTCTCCTTTTTTATTTAATCCCTAATCTTTCAAACTAAAGAACTATTACTAGTCCACGCTAGATATAAAATAATTTGAATATTGTGGAATAAAATATACTCCTAATCTTAACAGTTTATTTAGGTAATGGAAAAGGGTAAGTAGTAATTAGCAGCCCAGTCCTGGAATGGAAGGAGGAGAAGGTTTGTCTAATGTCTAGTGCTTGCAGGAGTCCCAACTGAGTCAGACCTTACATGATAGCGTTAATCTATGAATCACTGATGGCAAGACCCAGCCGACAAATAAACCAGCTTGGGATCAGATTCATTGACATGGCCTGATCTGATCTTTAATGAATACAGCTGTCAAACAAGATGCATACGGCCGCCTTTTACACCAACCACTCATTGCCGTCCACCGCCCTTTTGCTTTCTTTTTTGCTAACTGAGCTGAGATGCAAAAGGCAACTGATGCTTTGCGAGCCCCCCCGGCACCGACACACAGTGTCCCAGGTAGACTCGTAGCCATTAGCATGGGTATCCCAAGTGTTGGTTTCGTGCAAGTGAGGGTCTAGCTTTTCCAAATGCATCCAGATGCAGAAAAACACGAAAAGAAATCTTCTTTCGTTCAGATCAGCCTATTGATATCAATTATTTCAAAAAAGAAGAGAAGACCGATGGAGGAAGATGATTAAACTTCCACTTAGGTAGAGCAGGACGGATCCCGCATTCCTCCATCCATCCATCCATTTGACGAACAATGAAGCCAAGTAGCACAGGTGAGAATTGGCTCCATGAACCCGTCGGTCCCTCTACTATTTAATTTGTCAATGTGCACTTCATTGTTTTCATTAATATGATCTACATGTCATTCAATTCAGCATTTTCTCTTCTTCATATTTATTTAGTTTAATTAAAATTATCTACTTCTTGTTTAACATAGGATCCACTCTTCTTAACTCAATTAAAACTTTAAGTTTAATGATTAAAAGATTGATTGTCAGAAATGTTTCTGAACATATCATGTAGTTCATACTTCATCGTAACAAATAAAAACTTAACTGCTACTATAAAAAGAGTTCGGGAGCTATTGTATCACCTCTCAAATACGTGGGGTTAAACATCTTGAAACCTTTGATGCAAAGCAAAGGCTATCTAGGCTATAAAGCCAATGGCAATTTTAAATTTATTGAGTTTCCTACGAACACATGTTAAAATTATATTTGAATAATTTACAACTTCACCCAGTAAAAATATTTTCTAAAAAACTAAAGTTATACGCAATGATCGCTCTCACTATATATCTATAAAGAGATATAAACGAATAGTATAAAATCACAATAAAGTTTATCAATTCTTCAAAAAATTTATATGTTCAATCAAGAACTTAATATAAGAATCACTTAACCACACAAAAAATAGCAAAAATACTAATTTTTTTAATTAAAAATAGTCTCTTCTTTTAACAAAAAGTCTCTACAGGAAAAAATCACAAGTCTAATAGGATATTCTTAATGAATATAAATAAACATAATAAGTAATAATAATCCAATAAATCTTAATTTAAATAAAGACTTTAATATCTCTAAAAGACCTAATAATAATTAAAAAGATAAATAAAATAATAGTTCAACTAATTTAAATAAGACTAAAGTTGTTTTTTAATTTGTTAGCATAATCAAAGCTCAACTTTAAACGCATGGTTCTCTTTCATCTTAATGAATTAGAAAGTGTGTCATATATTATTGGAAAGCTATGGATGTTTACTTTGTAATTCAACTAGAATTGCATTCAAATTACTTATGTAGCTCCATATATGACCAAAACAT
>Ga0307515_10020626_pt1 | contig 11739 bp, 6 predicted proteins | sample 17_EM_MG_FD_194513 | JGI IMG/M metagenome (GOLD analysis project Ga0307515, IMG submission 194513) | Populus trichocarpa ectomycorrhiza microbial communities from riparian zone in the Pacific Northwest, United States - 17_EM | ecosystem: Host-associated > Plants > Roots > Unclassified | place...
ATATATCATGTCCCATGAACATTTATGTACATCACTAGTAGGTTCTTGACAAAGTTTAATTGCACGCTACCTCTTAATATGATCTAATGCAGAACTTAACAAGTTCTAAGTGTTGGGTTTTTCAAATATGATACACGTGGTGTTAACTATGACACAAAATTATTCAGGAGTCCTAAGAGTTAGATAGATCTAAAGTTGTTTAGGGATTTGTTACATGAATATTTGATATTCTTCAACTTTGAATAATTTCTTAAAAGCAGGGTTGTTACAAGCCATAAGACGTCCAATTGTCTATCGGCCTCCAATAGTAATCCACAAAACCACTCGTGAGAAATGTTCTAAATTCCTATTTAGAAGAGAAGGATTGCTATGCCTAGAGTGCTAGTTTTAATTTTATGTTTACGTAGTTTTTCTATCTATCAGACAACCACTTTTTTGATAAAATAAAAGGCATAACTTGCTATTTATAGCTAGAAAAATCTAAAAAACCCTATAAAGATAAATGGTTCGACGTGGACTTTATATAGTAATAAAAATATCCGAGCTGTCGGTAATAAAGATTGGTAAAATATCAATTTGCTCTTTAAATAATATTCATATATTAATTCAGGATAATTTTAGAAATTAACTCAATCAAGTCCTTGATTTTTCTAGGTGTAGAAATATAATCTAGTCCTTAATTTTTAAAATATATTTTAATCAAGTAATACTTAATTAAATCATCTCAATTTAATTTTGACTAATGATTCTTAATGTGTATAACTCATTAAGTTTCTAATATGTCGGCTCAAATATAAATTATAATTATAATTAAATAGAATTAAATAAATTAAACAATTTAATTTATTATTAATTTAAAAATTGATTAATTTATATTTGAAGATCAGATGCATTGTCTAGTAACATGTCATGATCTCCAAAATATTATAAAAGTCATTAGTGGTTTGACTTAACTTTTTAGTGACCGATTTCTCAGTGTAATTAATATCTTTTCATCAGTAATTTTCTAATTTAACATTAAAGCATGGAGTATGTTTGTCATGCTAAATCATATTTATTCTCTACGTAATAGTCATTGATTGTTTGAATAAGATTTGAAACTCTTTTCAAATCTCATTTCACCTTAACCAAAGATTTCTCAGTCAATACTATTTGAGAATAGATGAAACATTTTTCTTAATTCACTTAAGGTGATAAATCCTCTCTTTATTACTCAAGAACCTTCATATAGTTCATGTTATACCCAATATATGCCCTTTTGTTACCTCAATTAAGATAACATGTAACAGGATCAAAGCATAATATTTTTTATATAAGATGACTTAAAGATCTCAAGTCTAAAGATTACTTACATGATTGTCATGTGAGCCTTTTCATAGACATATGTAATCTTTCCATATGAAATTCTCATGCATGTTAGTTTAGTGTACATGTCTTATGATAAACATCTATGTATTAGTTCTAGGTATCCTTCATACCTCAACTTCTGAGAACAACTGCTTCCTTTTATAAATAAAAAATATAATATGTATCAGTTTTTATAGTTCTAATGAATGTCTAGTATTTAAGAGAGTATCAATCATGAATATTTTAAAAACAATGTTTTGATGCAATAGTACTAATATCATAATTATAACAACTTTATAATTTTATTTGCAAAGCATTTTTGTTCCATGAATTTTATCTTTACTTTAGATTAATTAATCTAATATTATACACTACTATAAAATTAATAAATACAAACAGAAATACTGAAGGAATATTTCTGTTGGTAAATTTCTGACAGATATATTCCCTCAGTATATATCGAGAAAATTATATTAAAAAATTAAAACAAAATAAAATAAACGATAACATGTCATTGCAAATCCTTTTATCCTGGATTTTGCCTTCAAGTTGAATAACTAATGTCACAAAAGTTGCTATTAAATAAACAAATTATTTTATAGGGAAAGCAAAAGGAGAATCAAAATCACCATATTTCTCATTAGCAGTATTGTCATTGGGTACAACATGAGCATGGGGTCTACCGAGAGAGGGGCGTCCGATGACCAAATATCCAGACTACCAAGCCGGAGGTACAAGGCTGTGGACACGGATTCGGAGTTTCGCAACAGTGTTGATTGTGATTCAACCGTTGCAAGCGCAGATCTGGTAAGTCCTAGTTTGAAAATACACGTAGCTAAACTACCTTATCAGCATGCAATCAGAGCATGAGCTGAAAAGCCATGGATGATCATCTTCCTAATGATTTCTTCTTTATTCTTCTTATATTAGTGTTATGGTATTGACAGGAATGTTGCATATGCCTAGCCAAGAATAAAGACATAGAAGAAGTTAGGCAATTGCCATAGAGGAGCTCACCAGTAATCATAAATATAGAACTTTGTCTTTGGGTTATATTTGGCAGTAGATTTATATATACCCCAAAATAGGGTAGGGAAGTCCTTTCCTCCTCAAGGATATATACCCCAAAATCTGTGCATGATTTCTTCTTCCTGGCAATGGTAACGGATACATACCGATACAAGGTCTCTAACCCAAGCACAAGAAAGATATCACATACTAACTAATACAATCTTGGAAGCCTCAATTCAAGAGTTCCCACTGCCTGCTATAACACCCATACCTTTAGGGAGTAGGTGTAAATAAATCCTACCTTACACTACGGACATTTCCTTCTCTTCTGTTTCCGTAAAAGACAGAATAAATTGTTTACTTTTAAGGCTTAGGGTTGGATGTATGCTCTGCATATTATTCTTCTCATGTGGAGGGATGCCTTATATAGGCAAATATATATGTCGGTTACATCTTTCCTATTCTAAAAGGAATACAACAATGTAATCCTTTCAGGACTCCTATAGAGTTATGTCTTTTATATATGGAAAACTACCCTCTTATTCGGCTAATTATATGTTAACACTTCCCCTCAAGTTGGTGCGAAGATATCTTCTAAGCCTAACTTGTCTAGAGACTTATGAAGAGCTTCTGCAGGGACTGCATGGGTTAGAATATCTGCTAGTTGCTCACTTGATCTGACGAAAGGGATGTCCACTAACTTTAGAAGTAACTTTTCCTTGATGAAGTGTCGATCTACCTCAATGTGTTTAGTTCGATTATACTGTACTGGATTATTAGCTATCTCTCGTGCTGCCTGATTGTCACAGTATAGTAACATAGGGTCCTTGGGTTCAAAACCTATTTCTGTGAGTAAGGTCCTGAGCCATAACAATTCGCATATTCCATGTACCATCCCTCTATATTCTGCTTCTGCTGAGGACCTTACTGTCACATTTTGTTTTTTACTTCGCCATGTGACAAGATTTCCTGCAACAAATGTAAAATAGCCAGAGGTGGATCTCCGGTCAGTGAGATTCCCTGCCCAATCTGCATCAATAAGTCCTTTCACTTCCATATTTCCATGTCTTTTAAATGATAGTCCTTTTCCTGAAGCCCCTTTTAGATAACTCAGAATTCTCATTACAGCTGTCATATGATCTTCACTTGGAGCATGCATAAACTGACTTACCACACTAACCACATAGGCAATGTCTGGGCGAGTGTGAGATAAATAAATTAACCGCCCTACTAATCACTGGTATCTTTCTTTGTTTGTTGGTACCTGATCTGGGTGAATGGCCAATCGATGATTTTGAACAATAGGAGACTCTACTGGTTTGCATTCTAGCATACCCGTTTCAGATAATAGGTCCAGTATATACTTTTGTTGTGACAAGTATATACCATCTTTAGTTCTTGCAACTTCAATTCCCAAAAAATATTTCAGTCCTCCTAAATCTTTCATTTCGAATTCGGTAGACAAACATTCTTGTAGCTTTTTTATTTCATCTGTGTCATCAATAGTTACGATCATATCGTCTACATAAATAATGAGTAGTGTAACTTTACCATTCTTCTGTTTGATGAATAGAGTGTGATCAGAGTTATCTTGGTGATAACCAATTCGTTTCATAGCTTCTGTGAATCTCCCAAACCATGCTCTTGGCGATTGCTTCAAGCCATATATGCTTTCCGTAATCTACACACTTTTCCACTTGATTGTGAACTGTTAAACCCAGGTGGAAGCTGCATATAGACTTTTTCTTCCAGATCCCCATGGAGAAATGCGTTCTTCACATCAAATTGCTTCAAAGGCCAACTAAAATTTGCTGCTAAAGACAACAAGACTCTGATGGTGTTCATTTTTGCAACTGGAGCAAAAGGTTTTTGATAGTCAATGCTGAATGACTGTGTGTACCCTTTTGCTACTAGCCTTGCCTTGAACCGATCAATTGTGCCGTCTGCTCTATGTTTGAGGTTGAATATCCACTTGCAGCCCACTGGTTTTTTTTCCTGGAGGGAGTGATACAATACTCCATGTGTCATTTCTTTGTAGTGCACTCATTTCAGCCTCTATTGCTTCTGCCCATTTCGGGTGTTGTAAGGCATCCTCAACCTTTGTAGATATTCTTATATTCGCCATCTCACTTATGAAGGCTTGATGCTGTGGTGGTAGTTTGTGTGTAGAGACATACTGTGTGATTGCATATTTTGCTTTGCCATTCGGTGAGTACCTGTCAGGGGCCTTCCCACGATTCTGTCTAGGAGGGATAGAGTAGCATGGGGCAGATAATAAAAGGAAAGAGGAAGGGCTTTCAGTGTCACTTACCTCATGGATATCCGGTCGATCTTGAACATGGATTTGTGGAGAGGAAGGGGTTATTTCATCATGCATGTATTCTTCTTCTGCATCACTGTTGTTATGTGCATTGTACTCTATGTCTTCTTTCCCTGCACTGCCCGTTGCACGTGTTCTGGAGCTGGGCTCTGTATTTCCTTCCCCAGCATTACTAATTGTGCGTGTACTGGTTTCCATTTCTTCCCCTGAAGCTGACTACTGCTGCTCTTTATTTCTTTCCCCTGAATCCGTGTTTCCTTCCCCTGAATCAGACTGAAGATCAATCCAGTTGTAGGCATCATATTGCAGCTCCCCCTGAGGACTAGAGGTGGATGGATTCATGTGGAAAAAATATTCTGTTTCAGATAAGGTAACATCCATACTGACATGCATCTGACGAGAAGAAGAATGGTAGCACCGGTATCCCTTTTGGTGAGGATTAAAACCAAGAAAGACACACCGTACTGCGCATGGTTCTAGTTTTGTGCGCTGAGTTTTCTGCAGGTGGACATAAGCTGCACATCCAAACACACGGGGTTCTAAGTGTAGGAGGGAGGGAATCTGAATGTGTTGAGTGAGAGTCTGCAGGGGAGTGCTGAAGGAGAGGACTTGGGATGGCATCCGGTTGATGAGATACACATCATAGGTTACTGCATCAATCCAATAATGTTGAGGGATATGGGCACCAATGAGAAGAGCTCTAGTAGTTTCAAGAATATGTCTGTTTTTACGTTCTGCCACACCATTTTGTTGTGGAGTACGCGGGCAAGTAGTCTCATGGAGAATACCATTGTTTTGAAAGAAATTGTTTTGAAAGAAACTCAAGAGTTCAGAGTTAAGATATTCTCCACCATTGTCTGATCGAATAATCTTCACCGGCAGGGAGAACTGAGTGCACACCATGCGATAAAAAATTAGGAATATATTACGCACATCACTCTTGTGTCGCATAGTATATAACCAAGTCATTCTGGTGCAATCATCGACAAATGTAATAAACTATCGAATTCCAGATTGGGAAGTAATTAGAGCAGGTCCCCAAACATCAGAGTGGATCAATTCAAAAGGCTTTGTTCTTTTATTCAAGTGTATAGGATATGAAGTTCAATGGCTCTTGGCCAAGATGCAAACATTACACTTAAGAGAAGAACTTGGATCTGGAATGTCATCAAAGAGGGAAGGAAATAATTTTTTTAAGTAGCCAAAGGATGCATGACCCAGCCGACGATGCCATAACCAAATTTTCTTGTGATTATTACCATTGTGACTTTGAACTTGATGGACATGACCTGAAGCAACGTCATCTACATAGTATAACCCCTTCCTCTTAGTACCATGTCCAATGATCGCTTGAGTCCGGATATCCTGAAGTAAGCAAAACGTGGGAAACAATTATGTAGTGAAAGATTAGGAGTGAGAATAATTGATCCTGCTCCAATGACTGGGGTAGACTCCCCATTGGCTGTCATGACTTTTTCCTTAGATGGGGGAGTCATGTATTGAAATAATGATTTGTTATAAGTCACATGATTTGTGGCACCCGAGTCAATGATCCAACCTGTATCATGAACCGTGGATGTCGACAAAACCACTCCAGTTTTACCTGTCGTTGAAGCCTGGTCAGTTTTCGCTAAGGAGAGTAATTCACTCGGTTTAGTATGGTCTTTTTGGCTTATTTCCATGGCAGCAAAACTGGAAGGAATTTCTGTTGCAGTGGTTAATTTTGCTTGGACTGGATGTTTATTGCTTCTTGCTTTACTTTGCTTCTGTTTTTCTAGAAACCAGTCAGGGTAGCCATGAATCTCAAAACAAGTGTCTCTGGTATGACGACTTCCATTACAATGGCTGCAACACAACTTATCCTTTTCTGCTTCCTCAATAGCTCGAAGAGTGCGCAAGTTAGAAGGGGTGATGGATTTAGAAATCATTGCAATTGATGATCCTTCACCAGTGTTCTTTGCTCCTAGCATGGTGACTTGTCGCTGAGCCTCCCGTCGAATTGTATTGAAGCACTCTTCAATACTTGGAACAGATTTTTTACGAAGGAGATCACTGCGTATTGAATCAAAAACTTCATCCAAGCCTGCGAGAAAGTCATAGATCCGGTCCTTTTGAATTTCTTCTTGTCTGGTTCTAAGATCTGCAGCACATATCATCTTAATTGGTTGTCGCTTATCAATTTCCTGCCATACACTATTCAGCTCTGCGTAATACAAGTTAACTGGACGCCCATTCTGTTTCGTCCTTGTGGCTTTGCAGCATAGTTCATAGAATTGCGACTCGTCAGCCCCATCATAGAAGGTTTGAGTGACACTATCCCAGATTTTCTTGGCTGATGACAAGTCTATAAATAAACCAATAAGATGAGGCTCCATGGTTTTCAACAACCATCCTCGTACCACTGCATCTTCAGTGCACCACTTTGAGTAACCAGAATTTCCTTCTTCCACTCTAGCATTCTGCCCAGTTAAGTAGCCAAGTTTGTTCAATCCAGCAGCGTGCAGTTCAAGCATACGTGACTAGATTTTGAAGTTTGTCTCATTCAATTTAAATCCAAAGGGTAAGGTGTTTAGGTTAGGTGTTTCAGCAGAGATTGATGTCTGGTTTATAGGGATAATAGAAGTATTTGTGTCATCCATGGTTGGTCCCTTGTTTCAAGACCAATTCCCAGGTGAAGATTAATGTGGCGGCTGAAAAGTTAAAGGAAGATTTTAGCTTTCAACCTTGCTCTGATACCATGTTTACTTTTAAGGCTTAGGGTTGGATGTATACTATGCATATTATTCTTCTCCTGTGGAGGGATGCCTTATATAGGCAAATATATATGTCGGTTACATATTTCCTATTATGAAAGGAATACAACAATGTATATTCTTTCTGGACTTCTATAGAGTTATGTCTTTTACATATGGAAAACTACCCTCTTATTCGGCTAATTACATGTTAACATAAATGAGTTATTGAATTTTTTATAATTAATTTTTTGACCTGGGCTACAGCCTACCTAAACCTTCTACAAGGCTCCGCCCCTGGGTGAAGACACCCACAAGAACTTTACTGATCACCTCTACAGGGTCCTGGTTCAAGCAGGGATTCACACATTTCGAGATGATGATGAAATTCGGAGAGGAGAGAATATAGAGTTGGAACTCCAGAAGGCAATACAAGAATAAAAATATGGATAATCGTGTTCTTCAAAGACTATGCTTCGTCGAGATGGTGCCTCGATGAACTTGTGGAGTTTATTTTCTAACTTTTTTCTTACTTCACCATGTCAATAGCCGTCAATTCCCAGCACCAAAATTTTCCATGCATAACTGGTCAAGCCTCGACATTCCGACTTTCTGCTTCCGGCATTAGCCATGGAAAATTCCTCACGCGGAAACGTCCCATACCATAGAGAGAGTGGACTTGTAGGGATGAGTTGTCTTAAAATTACAATTCACCCTTTCTCTCTCAATTTTAAAACCATTCGCCTATGTCTTGGGCCTAGTTGTAGACTTGGTCTGAGGACATATCTAAAATAAATTCTGGTAACTGCATTATCCAATGAACTTAAATCAATTATTTTATAAAAATAAATAATTTTATTTTTTGTTTTAAAAATAATTATTTGATGTTGATCTGATTCAATTTCATTGGGAGCTAGCAAAATTTAGTTAAATTAATATTTTTTATTTAAATTTAAATTTTATTTATAAAAAATATAATTCACAAGTTTTTTATATCTGAGAATAAACCATTAAACACCTCAAATTCCATCGTATTGATACCCATGCAGTGAAAGGTTTTTATTGGGCAGAGGGTGATGCTTCTCATTTCTATGCTAAAAATATTGGACAATTCATTAGCATCATCGATTGCATTTCTCATTTCTATGCTAAAAATAGGCAATTTATTGAGGATGTTATAAAATTCAGTATACTTAAGTTATTTGATGTTTTGATGATTATTAATTATATGTTTAGATTAATAATCTTTTTTTTAAGCTCAGAAAGCAAATGATTAAGGGTAGAAATATCAAGACATGCAAAACAGTTTTTTTTTTTTTTTTAAGGTTTAGAGATTTTTAAATAATAAAATTAATAACTTTTTGGTAAAAAATTGCAATCAATACTAGATAAAAATGAACGTACTCTATTAAGGAATATTGCACATCAATTATATATAGTTAATTATACCCCTGGTGCTCTAAATAGATGTGGGAAGAAAAATCCTTAAGAACAACAAGGTCATGAAAGTCTGCTGCCTTGTTAAAACGAAACGTATCCTGCAATCACACATGTATGATATGTAAAATATTTATATATCTGAGTTTAAATGTCTGTTTATTTTTATATTTTTATAATATTTTTTTAAAAAATTAATTTTTTATTTTTTTCTTTAATATGCTGAAATAAAAATAATATTTTTAAATTTTTTTTAATATATTTTTAATCATGTGCTTGCGTTAGCATCCTATTAATATGTTAAGCAAAAAAAAAAAATATATATATATATATATCCTGGATTTTCATGTTAAATTGAGAATTTGTCCCAGAAAAATCGGGATGTTACAACTTCTCTCTTTTTTCTTTTTCTCTCTTCCTCTTCTGCTATTTATCTCGCCAACCAAACCTCCCACTCTTTCTCTCTCATTCTCTCCTCAAGCAACGACCCTCTTTTCTCTAACAGGCATGGCTTCTCCTTCTCTTTTCACCTCGGTTTGTTTAATTTTTTATTTGTTAATTAACTCATAATATGTGATTTTTTTTTATTCTCAGATTAACCCACAACTAATATAAGGTAAGAATTCTCCTATTTCTTCTCTAAGTTTTGTGTTTTTTTAATTTTATTTTTATGTTCTTAATTTTATGAATTTTGTTGTTTGAATTTTTTTCATATGAGAAAATTTTGTTGGTTTTTAGTTGTTTTTTTTTTCAATTAAATTAAAAAATCCAAGGACATAATTGAACTTTAAAAAGGGTTAAGTGGCTTGATCAGGAGCTAAAATGATAGAAAAATAAAGTTTATAAGTCATTTTGTTTGAAATTAGAAGAATCAATAAGTCTAGGGACTTCATTGAAATTTGGTTTATGTTAATTAATGCAACTAGGGACTTAATTGAAGAAAAAGCAAAGTTTAAGCATTAATTTGTGTCAAGATTGCAATAATTAAAGGTTCAAAGACTAAAATGAATGGGTGTTGAAGTTTTGAGGGGCTAATTAATTTAATCAGGGGTGAAATCGAAAGAATTAAAAGTATAAAAGGGCAATTAAAGATGAAATTAATGAATATCAACACCAAGGACCATACTGTAAAAGACAATGAGTGCACAATCAATGAAATCCAGTGGCATAATCGAAAAGATTATTAAAGATTGTGACCAATTGAGGGTTTGTTTGTGAAAACAAGGATCAAAATTGGCTTTCACGGATTAAAAACGTTTTTAGGTAATTAGTTCAGAATTAAACTCATTACATGCAATTCGGCTAATTAACATACAATTTGAAACATAATAACGGCTGCCCATTAAATAAATGTATAAATAGAAAACAATTTAAAAAATAATCTTAAAACTAAGTCAAATACAAGTTGAGTCACTCTTCACTAATGACAAGGAAACAAATTAAATAAAATCAATTGATTTGTGGCAATTCATTTAATTTTTTTTTATATATAAAGAAGGTGCTGCTAAATATTTTTATAAAATATGAATGGTTTATGACATTTTAAACTTTTAATTTATGTAGATACCAAGGGAAAAGTTAATCGTATGTCGTACGGATGTGATCACTGCTAATTCTTCTAGCAACACTTCTGACGACCAAGAACAAGCACCTGAGAGATAGGCATCCATTTACGACACGAGCTCGTTGAGTACCTTTAGAGCAGAATTTATTTACCCACAAGTATCAGGCCTAGTAGATGAACGATCTTTCAATGTAAATTTGTTTTTTCTTCACAACTCAATGTTAATAATTGTTTAAAAATTAATTTTAATTAACAAATGCAATTTTAGATTTAAAAATATTGAGACTACCAGAACCATAACATTGATGATGAAATCATTGATGAAATTTTCATTGTTTTAATTGAGTCAGGTTTTCAAATATCCAAAAAAAAAAATCAATAATTGATACAAGGTTGGAAGGTTTAACCAATGTTTTTTCTAACTTGATTCTTACGTCAGGATGTCACTAGCCATCAACTTGTGGAATTTGTTTTCTAACTTTTTTCTTACTTCACGATGTCAATAGCCATCAATTCCTGGCACCAAAATTTTCCATGCATAACTGGTCATGCCTAGACATCCCGACTTTCTGCTTCCGACATTAGCCATGGAAAATTCAGTGTGCATTAATTGTCGAGATTATAATAAAAAAGATTAGTGATTATATTCAACATCCAAGTCTTGATCAAAATAAAACCAAAAAAGTCCTCACGCGGAAACATTCCATACCATAGAGAGAGTGGACTTGTTGTGGGGATGACTTGTCTTAAAATTACAATCCACCCTTTCTCTCTCAATTTTGAGCAAATTAAAAAAAAAAAACAAAAAAAGAAGAAGGTCCTTATGCGGAAAAAGTCCGTACCACAGAGACTTTTAAGGTTGATTTAAAAGCAGAAAATTGATGAACTGATAAGAGAACATCAGCGAAGGGAAAGTGAAGATTGCAGGTAACTCTGCTTATCTCTTCTAGTATAATTGTGGAATGTAACTCATCAACCGATTTTGTTGGTTCAGCACAGAGATTTAATTTATCATATGTACAATTATTTTTCTGAAAGGGCATGGAGGAGTTGATTGCTGGGAAATAACTTGAAAATTGTTTTATAGAAAAAGTAAGATAATAATATATGAATACTTCAGCTTATTGGTGTGCTGTCGATCTTGAACTATTGACATTAATCCTGCAACTCCTTTTTTTTTTTGTTTAGATCTTTGAAAAGACTTATCTTTGCTAGAATCGGAATGGCTGCTGGGAAATATCAGGAATCCTACTCTTCTCGGTTTTTTAATTGTAAATATCAAGTGTTCTTGAGTTTTAGAGGTGAAGACACCCGCAAGAACTTTACCG
>Ga0307515_10020627_pt1 | contig 11739 bp, 3 predicted proteins | sample 17_EM_MG_FD_194513 | JGI IMG/M metagenome (GOLD analysis project Ga0307515, IMG submission 194513) | Populus trichocarpa ectomycorrhiza microbial communities from riparian zone in the Pacific Northwest, United States - 17_EM | ecosystem: Host-associated > Plants > Roots > Unclassified | place...
ATCTAGAGCCAAAATCTAGATTCGATTTTCGCGATTTGTATCCCTCTACATGAGGTCACAAGACAGGGATTTGATTGGAGCCGGCACCGGATTTTGTATTATTCCGGGCTTCGGTCGCAATATTCGACTTATTAAAATATTCTACTCTGTAGCTTTTATAAAGTAACGCTACGCAATAGAATTCCTATTTTTCCTCTATTATTTGTAAGTTTTGCATCTAGAAGTTTTGCGATACCCATATGCCAAAGTATAGCTACGGAATTAAGAACAATCGCCCGATTCCGATATTGATGAGCAGGAGGGAGAGGAGGGAGAGGAGGCAGTTAAGGAAGCATATGAGGGAGTAGATGAGAGCTCAGATGAAGATGACGATTAAGGCGATGCTGAGGTGAAATATACACTGATTGAGGTTTGATTAAGGCTCAACACCATGCCAAGACCCGCGATAGTACGTACAACAATCAATACTACTGGTATTTTTACTGACTTTACGGAGGCTCTACAGGCTCTATATTTTCTCAATGACGTCGTGGCTTCCTTTTAGCTTTCCTACCTTTCTGTACACTAGATCACCCCCAAATCTATATATTTATATTTGGTTCTAATTGGTTAAACCGGTTATATAACCGGTTTGAAGCTTTGATTCAAATTATGGATTGGTTTTTGCCTCATTTTTGTATCCAATCCAAACCAGTTGCATCACTGAGCGGACGCAGGCTGGGTTGGATTGGAAGGCGCTGTCCGAACCATCTTGGATGATGCGGGCGATAGCGGGGTGTTGACAGTGGGTCAGCGCTTGCACTCATGGAAGGAGCCAGATTATTGCGCTGCGTCAGCAAGCTCCATATAAGAAAGGAGATGTTAAGTAGAAAAGGGATTTGTGGCATTTTGGTTATGGAAAAGTTTGTGGGAGATTGAGCTAACGCTTGAAAGCGAGCAAAAAGGGCAACAGAAACTTAGTTAGATGGACATGGACGAATCAGACCACCCAATTCGACTTCTTGTCGACGGAACATTGCGCCCAGAAAAGAAATTAATGAGATGATTTTACGGCATGTGTGTCGTTAGATCGTCCGGATTCACTCTTGCCCTTACGACACCTTTTTACCCTTATGCCTCTCCACCTTAGCCCGATGCTCCGGCGTGCAGAATAAAAAATGACTCCGCCCCTTCCTATCACTACCCGTCCCGCTCCTAAAAATCTGTTTAACCCCACTTAAGACATTAAGTTCTCCTGCGAAGAGCGTTTCTGGCCAGAATATCGTCGTATTAAAGGCACCGTATTAGCTCATGCAGGAGTATTACAGAAACATTTCGAGTAGCTGTGAAGAACGTCGTCGCGGCCACCAATGGGGTTTAAACAGCCTTTGAGACTTCAGCAGAGGATTCAGATGAAGAGAATAATCCGGACAGGGAGAATTCGAGACGAGGGCGACGCCTTGCAGCCCTAGCCAGGCGGCGGTCGCGAGTGTCTAGATTTATAAGAGCTGCGATGGAGATACGGTCAGTTAGACTTATATTTGCAATTGCTAGGGTTACTGACATCCGTTTCCGCGATATTAAGAGTGATGAGTTTTCAGCGCGGGCTAGAGTGTCTTACAAAGATAAACGTAGTCAGAGCTTGCAAACCCACTTCGTAACCACGATCAGCTTCAGACCACGCTTAGCCTACGCGTATGCGGTATATATACAATTTGTTGGTAGGGGGTACGTAGACATCCACAGGAGCTTCCTGCGATCACGTGATAGCTTCGCTTGTTGTATACAAGGGGGTAACACGAATTGCTCAGACGCCCAACCTGCTAGTATGGTACACAAAATAACCTAGCCCTGCTATATTACTTGAGGCTCGCTTATTTTCCTCTCCATACTAGCAGGGGGGGCGTCTGAGGCATTGATGTTAACCCCTTGTATATTTTGACTCAGCACGCTCAGACTAAGAAACCGAGAAGCTCAGACTTTACCTCAGCAGGCTCAGACGTGATTCTGTTGGTGCGGATTTTCAATCGGTCCGCAAGCTGACTAACTACATTTGTGCAGAATCACGTCTGAGCCACATTTCCAACGTTTCTTAGTTTTTCGGACAATATCCGCGTTGCGGAGGTTGCGGATATTAAAATAACTTAATATTAGTATTTTATATTATTCCCTAAAGTTAATCGATTATACAACGGAACGTAGGCTTTTAGAATATTTTTAGATCTTGTAATTATTTTCATTAAAAAAAAAAACGCGTTATTAGCAATTCTGTGACCATATATAACTTTATTAAACGCTAGCTAATATATATAAAACCTATATAGATCTATAAAAGCCACCCTAAAGAACCTATTATAGCCTAGCGGATATATAGCGTCCGCGTTATAGTGTATAATACCTACTAAAACCTTATCGTGCGCTAACTACCAAATTACGGATATTTAAGAAAATCTACTATATACCGGTACTAAAACCTACTAGGCGGAGAGGGAAGAAGTTAAATAAGGTGCTAGAACAGCCGCGGCTATATTAAGTATTAAATAATTAAACTTAAAGGAGTTATAGAACGGACTAGGAGTAATGGCTATAGAATCTTTAAAATTAGCTTCTTACGCTTTACGGAAAGAGTAAGGCCTAATAGCTAAGTAAGGTTAATAAGGCTATTGCTTTTTTATATCTATATTACGGACGTACAGAGCAACTTAAAGCCCTTAGGTGGTTGCTATTTAAGAAAAAAGATATAATACTTATTATAAAAACCTTATTTAGCAAGAGTATAATAATGCAAGTAATACTATATCTTCTTTAGGCTATAGTAGTAATTATTATCTTACTACTTAATACGATCAATATAGAGTAGAAGGTAAAGATTAAGGAGCTTTCTAGAATAAGGCTAGTTTATATATACACTAAGATAATATCCTGTAAGAGTACATATATTAGATCCCGCCGCGCTTGCGAACAAGTTCGCAAGCACTCTGTATCTTTTTGGCCGAATGGCGACGTTGGGGCGGGAAACGTTACATATCCGTATATCTTTTACGGAAAATCCGTATTAGAGTATATACCTATATTTTAATATTACCAGAGCTATTAGTTAGTAAAAGGTTTTATAAAACTCTTACTAACCCTACCTTTTATACGTATATTAGCTTAGTAGTAATTAATAAGTTTATAAGGGGACTTTGTAAATAGGGGGTTATAAGGACACAATTGTGGAACAGGATAAGTTGGTAAGAAAGATAAATCCTTAAGGAGGTAAGGTCTCTGGGATTGTGGAGACTATATACTACGGGTATATACCTTTAGTATATAACCAGCGACCATCTAAGGGGCGTCTAGGGGTTGTCCTAAGGGTAACTTAAGGTGTCCGCAATAATATCCCTTATATTACCCCCCTTTTTTACGGTTAACCCCTAATCGCTATTACCTTATAGTAGGGAGATTATAAGGGCTTATCCTAGAAGGGGTTTGGAGAGATATCGGAGAGATATTAGTATGCCGTTATATATTATCTATCTATCTAACCCCTGCTTTAAACTCCTAAAAACCCTTAATAAGGAAAAAATATAATTAGAGAAAAGATATAAGGATTGCTAGAAAACCTATTAAAAGCCTACTAGAAGTATACTAGTGACTACCTAGGCTAATATAGGGATTTTTATACAACTCTACTTCTAAGCCTTTATGCTAGTCTATAATTAATTATAAGTATTATAGGTAATTTAGTATTCTAGTATAGTTTTGTAAAACCTTTTAGTATAGGATTTAATATACAGAGCCTTAGCTTGCCATTATCTTTAACTACTAAAATATAGTCTATAATCCTTTCTTAGAATCCTTTTCTTATAATCCCCTGCATTATTAATATATTACTCCTATATTTACCCTTAGGCTATTAAATATGGTTAAGGTATTAATTAGTTATTTAAAGAGACTTATCTTTTAAGATTTAGTGTATATATTTTTAAATCTAATAGTCCTATACCGTATATTTGGCGTAGCTCTATTACCCAGTAAATAGGGACATTTCGCGATAATAATTGTAGCTATTATGCGATTGTTAAGAACGTCTATAACGTTAATCTTTAATGCTATAGTATTGTTTTAGGTATAATTTAACCTATATGCGTCTTTAATTAATGTCTTAATTACCTTCCCCTAGCTACGTACTTAGTTTTTATAAGGAAGTAATAGCTAAATGGCTTATACGCGTATTTCCTTCCTTTTAAATGGCGCTATTATAACGGAGTTATATCGGTAAGGTTACGGCTATTTACTGAAAGGGTATTAGAAGGTAAAGTATAAAGACACTTTGCTTATTAAGCTTAATCCTTTTCCTTAACACCTTACTTTCTATTACCAACCTTTATCCAATTTTAGATGTATCTTTAATATATTATTAAGATTTTCTTCTTTTCTATTAATAATTTAATATACCTCTTTATTTTCCTATTAACTACTTTTCTAAGCAGATTCTACAGCGTATTTTAGCCTTACCTTTATATATAAAACCCTAACCTCTATTAACTCGCAATTAGTGCTAGTCCTACCTAAATAATTTTGCCTATACGTCTTCGAAAGACTAGAAATCTAATAATAGGATTCTGGAGGCTTATAATAAAACATATTACGTTAGATCTAATACCTTTAGTCCTTATAATTAATGTATGCGTACTAAGAGCGGTAGTTACGTTAAGGTAAGTTTTTCTATTCTTAATAGATTTCTATTACTAACTTTAAGCTTTAATAGCCTAGGCCTAAGTAGCGACATTCCTTTAATATCCTTAACTACTACATCGCCTAGGCTCTCTCTTATTTTAACATAAATACTAAACAACTTAGTTAAATTTAAGACTATACTATAGCTATCTACACTGCCTATAATTCTTAGTAAGCTAGCTAGTAACGCCTAATATAAGAGTAAGGTTAGTATACTAAGGATAGGGTAAGGGATAGGGGTAATAAGAAGAAGGTTGCTATCTACTATAGGAAGGAGTTCACGTATACACATTAAGTTTTAAAAGAGTATAATATAATGCGCTATTAAGTAGGTTACCCTTTAGGTACCTAACGGATAGGTAATTAATAGTTGCTGTAGTAAGGTCTTGTTAGTTCTGGACTATACTAGCCAGCTAATATCTCTGTTTATTTTAGGCTTAAGCGTGCCTTTATTAACTATAAGCTTACTCCCTAAGAGCTTTATTAGTATTGGTTTGGACCTAATATTAGTATTAAGCGTTTAAGAGTCTCTGCTCTAACTACACCTTATTATCCTACCCCTATTTTTTATACCTACCTATACCCCTACTAAGGGTTCTAGATCTTATTCTTATTAGCCGTCCCTTAGAGGGCTAATAGATACTAATCCTACTCCTAAGGATAAGGCATAGTGGCTTTTTAGATTAGGTATTTAGGATTTATTCTTATATATAGTAGCAATTAAGGACCTTAATTAGGTGCTCGGGAAGGCCTTAAAAGGCTTTTAGGAAGGGCTTAGAAGCCCTAAGAACAATATTCCTAATATAGATAAATAAATAGGAATACGATTTTAGCAAAATGCCCTATTAACTCTATGCTATATATATAAAAAGGCTGAGGACTAGTTTTACCTTAGGCTATAGCCCTAATCCTTATGGTTTCTGGAGCTTGTTTATTCCATATCTAATTTAACTTATTTACTCTTTTTATAAGCTTTCTTTATAGATTGCAATAACACTAGTATTAAAGCGCTTTCTGCTATTTATAGATTATAGACCTTGGTCCTAATATTCTTTTAGAATGTCTTCGCAATAGTTAAGGTAATCCTTTAGTTTCTATATAGAGTCCTTAGTAGGCTAGCCTAGCTATTAAATTTTATATTAAAGCTTGTTCTTAATAGACTTATAGCATAGTATAGCTTTAACCTTATACTGCTCGCCTACTACCTTAGGGTATTTAATTAGGCCTAGACGGAAATCCTTTTCTAGCGGTAGTCTATACTATAGCTTTAGTAGGGTTATGTAAAATACTAGATATATATAGGCTATAGATAGGGGTAGCTAGAGATAGTAGGCTAGCTTACTAATTTGTTTCTTAATTTAAAAGGGACCTAGGTATCTTATATTGAGCTTCTTTAATAGTTAACGGGTCTTAATATTTGTTAAACGTAATAGAACCTTATCGCCTACTCCAAAATGCTTATTTTAGTGCTTGCGGTTATACTAAAGTCTTTACTACTCTTAGGTATCTTATAAGCTCTGCTTCGCATACTTCTATTACTCCTTCTATTTTTAAAGGTATTCTTATACTCTTTAGTAAATATCCTTAGATTTCTTAGTAGGATCCCATAACTAATTATACGGCCTTAGCCAGTAATTATTAAGTATACTATTAAACCCTAATAGTTAAACGCTATAGGTAATCTAGATTAGTGCAAACCGATATAATAAATATTGCTTTAAATTATAAGCGTACTCTATATACGGAAGTAGCTTATACTAATTATCTTGCTAGTAGTTTAAATATATTTATAGGTAAGACTTTAGTTCCTAATTCTAGCATTCTATTTATCCGTCCGTCTTTAAATAAAAAGCCGTACTATAATAGTGGTCTATCTTTAAGTGGAAGCATAGGTCTAACTAGTATTAGCTTATAAAGACGCTGCCCCTATTAGTAATAATAGAGTATAGCTAATCTACTTTAAGAAAGCATTTCTCCTTAATTAAGTTAGTAAGCGCTTATATATTAATCGTCTTATTAATAAAAATATATTAAACGTACTTTAAAAACTTATTAATTAGTATAAGGACCGAATTATATATTCATCCTTAGCTATCTTTAGATGGCGGGAGATCCGTAATAAAGTCTATGGCGTAATATCGCTATAGCTTACTAGTAGGGGAAACTAATTTAAGTAGACCCTATGGCTTATGCCTGCGGATTTTATATACTTAACACTTTTCGCAATAGCTAATATACTCCTTTACTTTCTAATTAAGCCTTAGCTAATAGTATTTGCGCTAAAGTAATTCTACTGTTTTTACTTAACTATAGTGGCTGCCTAAAGGATTATTGTAATTCTTTATAAGAATCTTCTATTATAGATTTGCTTCTTATAGCACATAAACCTTACCACCTCTATATAGTAGGCCTATTAGGTCTAGTTCCTAATAGTAGCGCCTAGCAGCTTCCTTTTTATTACGTTTCCGGTCTACTTCTATATTAAGGATAGTATAGAAAATGTCACTCCGTTATACCTTATAGATAAAATCTATTAACCTTTTAGATAGTTCCTAAGTAAAAGCTATTTTATTCTATACTACTCTAAGTATTAGACTAGATAGTACTATAGATCTTATAACTTTTTAATACGTATATATTAGGAAGGCCGCTATAAGGTTAAAGTCCTTTAGTTATTATAGGGCTCCAAGTTCTAATTGCTCTATAGCTTCGCTATTAGTTTAAGGGTATAGCTTAGCAATTAAAAATAGTGTATTACTAGGTTCTAAGAATATATTAAGGACGTCCTATTTAGGTATATTTGGACCCTTATGTAATGAAGCCTTATAGTAGGAACTACGGTAAACTTATTAATGGGCTGGGTATATAGGTAAAAAAGAAGTTAACAACGTAATAATAATTAGTAAAGTGGTTGCCTAAGAGATTAACTCTAATTATATTCTAAGATTTACTATAAAGAAGAGAACTATTTAGGTAGGGACTGTAGTCCTTTAAGTATATAATACTGCGTCTAAGAAATTTACTGAGTACGTTAGTACGTTAGTACATTATAGTCCTATATTCTTACGTTCCTACACTCTAAACTTATAATGTGACTTACTATATAACTTGGCTACCCCTTATCTTATAGTTTAACTAGTTCTAGCGTCTCCCGTGCTTTCACCACTAGTCCGTTTATATCTCTCCTTAGTAGTTCTACTACTGCTAATATAAGGTCCATAACACTATCCCTCTCCTTTTTATCTTTGTCCTTAAAGATACCTCTTATCTCTAAGTTGTTTATTAAAGGTATAGCATTCCTATCTTTAATTTAATAACCTTTATTATTTCTAATACCTCCTATTAAATCTTCTGTGTCTAATTATTATAATTAGCTAGTAACATTTATTTTTTCTTTTAGTAAAGTTATACCGTCCTATTCCTATTATGCGGAGAAAATTTTAGTATATATTACGATTACGGCTCTATCTAGTCGCTAACTTTCTTCCTATACTAAGTATATGCGAGTAAATATATAATTATCCTATAATATTTAATCCGTCTCTAACGCTAAATATACACGTTTTATAATTTTATATAATTATCTTATCCCTTATCTAATCTGTCTTAGGGTCTTATATGTTAGTAGTGGTTAAAAAACTAAAGAGTAAGCTAGCCGAGGCCCTTATTAATATTTAGCGTTATTCTAATAAGGCGTCTTAGGCTCTAAAGGCTTAACTAAATACTTATACTTAATTGTCTTATTTAATAAAAGTTTATAAAAAGGTGCGCTTAAAAGAGCTGCGTCTTATAGAGTAAGGTCTTTCTAAGCTTAAGGCTAAAAAAGCTAATAAGGATTTTAGTTAAGCTAAGGCGGAAATAACTAATACGCTAGCGGTAGATCCCTTAGATAATCCGGCTTGTCTATTACCTTTAACTAATTCCTTTATCTTTAGCTCCTTCTTAATATTACCTAACCTATTTTCTTCTAATACTCCTATACCTTTCCTATAGCGTTTTTTAGGTTCTATAGTAGCTCCTAGGTAGTCTTATTATAGCCTATCCACTTAACCTTATACTATATTTTATTATTAACGTCCTTATAACTAATAATCTTTAAAACTTACTATTTATCTTCTTCTTACCCTCTATATATATCTGCTTTATAGATTAATAGCTTAATATTCCTATATACTGGCTCTAGCATTACAATATACTATATAGGATAGATCTTTATTTTAGCTAGTAGGTTTAACTTAAATATAACTAGTAAAATCCTTTATATAATTTTAAAAGGTCCTAGTCTAACGTAGTCTAACTTCTTACTTGTTAACTCTTAAAAATTTTGTATAGTAGCTATACTTTATCCCCCTTCTTAAGATCTAGTCCCTTAGATCTCTTAGCGTTATAGTACCTTTTTATTCTTCCTTATACTGTTTTTACTAATTCTATAAGGTCTATATAAATATTTATTAGTGTCTTTATTCTTTCTTTAGCTGTGCTATTTATTTTCTTTACTTACTGTAATAATAATAATAATAATAATAATATTCTTAGCTTATATCCGTAATTTGCCTTAAATAGTAATATACCTATTCCTTCTTATAGCGTTGCATTATATATAAACTATATAACTAGTAATAATAATATATAATTATTCTATACATAATTAATATAATGTCTTAAATACTATTCTAGCGTCTAATTTAACCTTTTTATCTATCCGTCCGTCTGCGGATAATATACTATTAATATTACTACGCGAACCCCTTATTCCGCTAAGAATACCTCCTAAAACGCTACTATAAATCTTAGATCTCTGTCTAATATAATCTTACTTAATACTCTATGTTTTATAAACACTTCTTTAATATAGATTCTAGCAACGTCTTTTACTAAGATATCTTCTATATATGCTATAAAGTAGCCCTATTTAGTTAATTAATTGTAACGGAATTCCCCAGAAGGTACATATCAGATAAGACAGAAGGAGGTCTCATCTATGTTCCATCTACGTCCCAGAAGACATGGTCAGACAGATAAGGGGCAAAGGGTTTTGCTAGCGTCTCAGAAGGATCATATAGGGAGCTGGTTCTCCTCTAGAGAAGAGCCAGCGATTAGTCTCTGAATAGAAGTGGTCAGAAGCATTTGTCCTTCAATACGTGAAACTCATTCTTCCTTCTACTTACCTTCGACGTACCTTTGACTTACCTTCTACTTACCGGTGACACTGTCGATTAGATAATCATACGTTCCGGTCAGGCTGGCCTCTTACATTTATCTACTATTATAAGAATTACGTCCTACTCCTATCCGGCAATAAGATCTTTTAACCTTAGTAACTTAATAATAAAGTCCCATAATATAACCTCCTATAGTCTTATTAGTATTTTAATAGGTTATAGCCCTCTATATAGCTTATACCTTATTAGTTTATTCCTTTAGTAATCTAGATACTCTTTTATTACTTTTCTAGCAATGCCCTAGATTCCGTTAATAATATATTCTTCCTAAAGTCTTAACACTAAGCCTATTACTCCGTTATATCCTTAAGTTATTCCCTTATAGAAATCTTCTATAAAATGCTTTATAATGCTTCTTAGGATATACTTTATTTTTTAATTCTTATATATATCTATCTATAGATCTTCTAGCTATACTTCTAAAATCCTTTATATCTAAAAGCTCTCTAGTATCTTATAGACTTTCCCTAGTTTATTATCCTCTTAAGTTGCTATTAGCTTAGGGTAATTATATCTAATTAATCTATCCTTATCTCTGCGTAGTATTACTCCTAATAGTTTCTCGTTATTTTATAGTTTAGCTTTTTTACTAAGTATATCTACTCTTACGTTTTTAGTTCCTTTAATATGCTAAATCTTAAAATAGTATTCTATAAGTATCTCTACCTATTTAACCCATCTCTAATTAAGTTCTTTTATTATTAGAAACCCCGTTAGGTTCTTATAGTCTATCTTAACTATAAATAGTTTCTCTGCGCCTTATAAGAATGCTCTCTATTTCTTAAGTACTATAACTATACCTAATAACTTCTTATTATAGATATTATAGTTTAGTTCCGGTGGTGTTATCTTCTAACTATAGTATACTACTAGATACTATATATTCCTATACTTCTATAGCAAATACGCTCCTAGTATAATATCTAATACGTTTATTTCTATAACCGTATCTAACCCTAGTTAGTAAATTTTAAGAATTAGCTCCTAGGTAAATAACTCTTTAAGTTCCTTAAACAGCTTCTTTTACTTATCTCCTTATACCTATAGTTTCTTTTTCTTTATAGGCCTGTTAAGCGGTTTAATATTCTTTAACTATTATACTATAAACCTTCTATAGTAGTTGCAAACCCCTAAAAATAACCTTAACTACGTTATACTTTCTAGTTCTTGCTAACTTACTATAGCTTTAATCTTTTTTAGGTCCATACTAATATAACCTAGTTTAATAATAAATCTAACAAAATCGGTCTTCTTAGTAAAGAACTCGCATTTCTTAATTACTACTAGTATCTGTTTTTTTAATAGTCTCTTTAAGACCTATTTAACGTATTCTCCGTATTCTCCCTTAGTTATTAAGTAGATAATAATATTGTTAAGGTATACTATAACAAACTTATTAAGATATTCTTATAATATACTATTAATTCGCTTCTAGAACGTTACTAATATATTTATAAGTCTAAATTGCATAACTAATAGTTTATATAGTCCTTTCTTTAACCTAAAGGCTGCCTTTTATTTATCGCCTTTCTTAATCCTAATCTAATAATATGCCTATCTTAGATCTATTGTTATAAAGATTTATATATTACCTATCTAATCCTAAATTTCGCTAATTAAGGGTAAAGAATACCTATCTTTCCTAGTAATGCTATTTAACTATCTATAGTTAATACATAGCCTAAGCTTTCCGTTTTTCTTTAGTATAAATAGTACTGGATAACCTACTAATAACTGCAATAGTCTAATATATCCCTTTTATAAGTTCTCTTAGACAAACTCTTTAAGTACTTTTAACTTCTTTTGAGTAAGCTTA
>Ga0307515_10020628_pt1 | contig 11738 bp, 6 predicted proteins | sample 17_EM_MG_FD_194513 | JGI IMG/M metagenome (GOLD analysis project Ga0307515, IMG submission 194513) | Populus trichocarpa ectomycorrhiza microbial communities from riparian zone in the Pacific Northwest, United States - 17_EM | ecosystem: Host-associated > Plants > Roots > Unclassified | place...
ATTATTACTATTATTGAAAAAATAAAAATCATGAACTTGATTTGAAGGATAAAATTGAAAACTATAAACACTTTGATAAAACGTCCAAGAAAAACAATAAAAAATCAAAAGAAAATAGACCAAATTAAAATCATTATTATCATTGAAAAAATAAAAATTATAAACTTGATTTGAGTATAAAATTGAAAGCCATAATTTTTTTGACAAAAGAGCAAAGGAAAAAAATTAAGAAGTTAAAAGTAGAAATGCTGAGTCGAAATACCTTATATATACAAATCAAACACCATGGGTTAAATTGAAAACAAATAAAATTTCAATAAAAAAAAATGACATCAAAACTAAAATGTCTGAATCTAAAATAACAATAACAATAAGGACCATAGAGTATTTACTTAGGTGAAAGAGAGAAATAAAGAAGAAAAAAAAGTGTCACCGGCGATACACTGGTCACATTTGAAGAACACGTGTAGCCTATAATGAAAGAGGAGACGGTGATGAATAAACTAAGACGGAAGAAGCTCATTCTTGACCGCTAAAAACCGCTGCCCAAAATATACGGTGACTCCAATGCGATAGCGCGTCTTTTGCACACACCAGCAGCTTTTTAAATATAAAATTATTATTTTAATAATAAATTACATTATTATCCTCAACTAAACTTACAATTAAAAAAACGAGGCTAAAAAACTCAAGTACCCCAAACTACAATGAATTCAATAGTATGCATCCAAGGATACATGTATAATTCTATTGTGTATGAAAAGACAAAATACATACCTATATACCCTTACTCGAGATCACTTTTATTTTTACTCTCATGGGTATTTTGATTATTTTATTGTTCATTAACACATTGAATGTATAGACGAAAATACCCCTAAACAAATCAATAATAATTTATATAACTTGTAAAAATACTAAAATACCTTTAGTCTAAAAAAATATTTTTTTTTATTAAAAAGACAGAATAATCATATTACACACGTAAAGCAATTCTAATCACACCATGAATAATGTTTTTCTTTTCTTGATCCAAGACATCTCCTCTTTGATTGATTCATGATTGTACATAGAATATTCTATCCTTCAACACTTCATCTTGTACCCTTACTATTTTCCACAAAAATCTTGTAGGGAAAACATGGATGTCCTTTTATGGTTGTTTTTTAGCATAAATGCGAAGCTAGCCTAGGGTGTCTTTTGGATGTATTAATTCACAGCAATAAAAACAACTGGATTATTTCTGGTCCTATTAGTGAAGGAGAAATAAAATAAGATAAAAGTGACGAGGATTATATGAAAAAAGAAAGAAAGAAGAATTCCAGTCAACTTGTAAATAAAATCATTAAATTTTGCATAAAATATTCATTAAGGGTGAAGACAACAACTTAGGTTATAGTACCATACAGATGAACTTGCGAATTAAAAATCGTAAAAGAACTTCTTGAAGAGTTCCATGTGATTGCTTTCTAAGCAAATAAATATCATGAAGCTCCCATCATTACTTGGGCTTCGAGTTATGTATGCCATGCCTTCGAAGAGAACGACTGCTGGCCCCATAAAAGAGGGTCGACCCCAGCCAAAGTCAGCATCATATATCGGCATTGTCATCCAACTCACAATATTGATGTTTGGATTATTAAATGTGTGTGGCCCTCGCTTCAAAGCTTCTAAATTAGGCTGGACATGCAAATAATCAATGGCTGATCTCAAATATTCATTGTCCATTCTTTTCAATGCTCCACGGATTTTTGCTATGGTATGCACCAATGGCTTTGATTGGATTTCGCCTGATAAACCTAAAACTGCTGTTGTGAAAAGAGCATTGCCACAGTATCCGGCTGGCAATGGTGGGTTCAATCTAGATCGCCCATCTGTTGGAATGTGTAATTTTGTTGCTTGGTCGTTTGTGATTCCACGTGCCTTGCAGGTGCATTGCCAAATATGTGCTGCTAGGGTTTCAAAGGTGCTATAGTTGATAGTACTGCCATCAGCAACGTCTTTTCTAGACTTGTTTTTTAGTGTTCGGAGTTGATCAGATGTGATGGTGAGGATTTTTGCACAAGTGGGTTCAGGATTTGATTGGATTTCTGGGGTTTGGTCACCGGAGATATGGGTGTTCAAGGTAGGAGGGGGGTCGTATTCTACGTGATGCATAGCAGGGATAGGAGGAACTCGAGCATCAAGCAAGGTACGGTCAATGAACGGTGGGGTGGTAAGAGATAGTCCTCTTGCTATTTCAGACCATGAGTTGATAAAATGGATTGCAGAAGTTCCATCTCCCAAGATATGGTGTAAGCCAACTCCAAGACATACTCCTCCACATTTGAAGAAGGTTGCCTGTTAGCAACATACACAGCACGTAAATCATAAACAGAAAACACATTTTTCAAACTCAATGTAAATCAAAAAAACTAAAAAACTAGTTTTTTTCATTTTCAAGATAGTAAAAATTCTCTCCTCTGAGTAGCCTATAAAACTACTGTCTAAATACAAAAAAAAATGCTAATAAATAAAATTCTAAATAAATTGAAAGTCATAGTCTAAATAAAAAGGAATAAAAAAAACAAGATAAATAAAGAAAATCTTGTGTAATAACTTCTTAGCTGCATTTAGATATGCGTGTTGACTCAAGTGAATTTGTCTTCGAATACTTAAAGGTAACAGGTTCTTTGCACCTCACGTGATATATTCTATAATTAATCCTTACACATCCTTCCCATGCTATGAGTGCTTTGCCTTGGATTGGTTAAAAACCCTGTAGAACACAAATAATTTCAATACTTTTGAACAAAATCCAAAGAAATCATAAAACTCACCTGTGCGAGTAGTAGAGGATAGGAAAATATGCTTGAACGATCGACTTCTGGAATGAACTGCAGCATCTCAGAGTGGGGAGTAAAATCACCCACTTCATCAATGGTAGAGCTTGTTTCAGCCTCGACAAATAAAACCCCTTTGGCGTTACACAATATCGACATCCTACCATTTTCATCCTTCTCTAATCTCCCTGCCATATGGTGGAATGGCACAAGAGCCTTGCTCAGAGCCTCCTTGAGCACTTGAGGGTCAAAAAAATTGGAAGAACCATTAACTGGCTTGTAGAAGTATATTGTTGGGATGTGTACCATTGGCACCAAGAGGTCCAGATTTGAGCTCCATAGGCTTTTTTCTGGCGTGTCTTCGGCAGGTCGCACAATAGTTGACTGTTTTGTTCGAATTTCAACTCTTACCATCTGTATATTTGCAACAAAATCCTGTTAAAGTCCTGTCTGTTGATATATGCTGTTTAAATTGTTGAAAATCAACTCCATGTTGCTTAGCTTAGTACAATGCAGTATATGTTAAACATTAATGAAGCAGAATTAAATATTAAACTCATACTTTATTCGCCTAGCTAGAATTTTCTTCTTAGAAGAAAAAACAAAATAGAGAGAGAGAGAGAGAGAGAGAAATTCCTCATACCTTGCGGCCCTATGTAGAGAATAAAATTATATGTAGGATTAGGAGGAGAAACTTGTTCCAATTCTCATGCACTCACTAGAGGTGGAGGGGAGAGGGGTTTTTGTACGCAGATGGTGACGACCACTTGTATTTATAGAAGAAAAAAAAAAAAAAGGAAGGAAGGAAGAAACGAGGGAATGAAGGCAGCCTTGAAGCTTCAAATTGAAAACAATTGGGGTGCGTTTTGCTCGCGGCAGTTCAACCGTATTTTTCTAATTTATTTTTTCAAATTAAAACAATTTTCTACTACCACGTTTTTTCTATCGCCGCGACTAGAAGCGTGTTTGGCAATATAATTGCAGATATTTTTTAAATAACTTTTTGTATTAAAATATATGTTAATGATGTTTTTTTATTGGCATGCATTTATTTACTTTTCGTGTTTTTTCACAGTATCCATCGAGATGCTATACTGTGTACGGTAAAAGTACAATTTGCAGGCGCTATTTATTTATTTTTCAGTAATAGGTGAATAACGCCTTGTTTATTTATGAAAAATAATTTTTTAAATTTTTTTGGTGTTTATTTGCTATTAAAAAATTAATCAATAAAAATACATTTTAATCAAAGAAAAATTTGGTTTATTTTTTAGAAAAGTATTTTTCTTTTATTTTGAGCAGAAAACAGTTTTCAAAAGTTGTGAAAAAATTAGAAATATTATATTATTTGCTAATTATAACAAATTTGGTCCTCAAACTTTTGATTGCTATATATTTTGTTTTGAATCTTTTTTTTTTCAATTGCACTCCTTAGAATTTGATTTAATTTTATTTTTATATTAACTTTGATCATTATTTTTATGATTATTTTTTGCTTTTCTCTTATTATTTTTTTTAATTAAAATTTTTTATCTATCAAATTTGGTCCTCATTCTTTTAATTATTACTTATTTTATTTGAAATAATTTATGAAATTTTAAAAGCTTGTGTTGAGAGTGTGATTGGAATTATTTTTTAAAATATTTAGAAATATTTATTTTTTATGTGTTAATCTCAAAAATTACTTTTTAAAAAAATATATTATTTTAATATATTTTAATATAAAAAATTATTTAAAAAATAACTACAATTCTACTTTTAAAGGTACAATAATTACCTTTTCACATTCAATGCAACTGTGCTATCATCTTCACATTCAATGCGCTGCCTGCCACCATCTCTGGGTGTTCTGTCTTTTTCTTTCTCTGTACTGCCAGGGCTCAGTTTTATGGGCCCCTGCCGATGCTAATTATTGTACATTTACTGCCTTTGATTGTCCTCCTTCTTCCTTGATGTCCGCCACCTGCGAGCTCACTTTTTCTCAATTATAATAGTATTTTTTTTATTTCCGGATATTTCGGTAATCTACTACGGATTTTTACTATTTATGTAATATTAATAATTCAAAATATTAGTTTCAATAATAAAATTTTAATTCAAATACAAATATAAACAAACTTGAAATTATACTATTCAAATTTAAAACACAAGTAAAAAAAATATAAATTAAATTGATATAACCCGACCAACTCGACAAGTTTAAAAATAATATGGATATCTGATAAAAATATAATTTGAGTAAAAAAATACATAATAATATTTTTTTTTTAAGTATCGAAACGATAACATAATAGATCAACTCGAACAACTTGGATTAATTTTTTTAATTTATAATTTAAGTCGTGAGATCATAATAATCATAAATAAAATATATAAAAATAAATTATAAAGCTTAATTATGAATAAAACCTTATCTTGGCGTAAGATGACATTGGGACAATAAAATGATTTTTTAGGGGATGAAATTACACTAATTGGCTGGGAAAATCATCAATTCAGGGGGTGAAATTAAACATAGATTGGTTGCAGCAAAGGTAATCCGGGCCCTGCTAGAGCAGGAGGTATTAATAAGAATTGAGAGATCCTTGGAGGTATAATTAAAGATGAACCAGTTTCTTTTTTTATATTGGAGTTTACATAGTAATTCATTTTCAATCTTTTCAATTTTCGGTGCACATACAACGAATAGTGAAAAGATTTTGTTTTTTATTAAATTGAGATATTTGAAAGAATAATAACAATTGTTTTTTAAAATGTTTTTTTAAATATATTAAAATAATATTATTTTTATTTTTAAAAAATTATTTTTTATATAAATACATCAAAATTACTATAAATATAAAAAAATTATTAATTAAAAAATTTAATTTTTTTTAAATACCAAAAAAAAAACTTTCCTAATACCCAAAAAAAAAAAAAAAAAAACACTTCCCACGAGGAAGCTTGTGAAATTGGACCCCAATGCATGCCTGCTACGTTACTGCAGACGTGTGAATTCCACGAATGAGGTTGAATGTTCGTGGGCCCCTCCCTTACGATTGGCCGGGCTAGCTGCGTGTGATTAATGTTTATTAAGTGGCCGTTTGGGAGTGTAGCGGTGAGTGAGGTTCATCCGCAGCCATACATAACAGCGTTTGGTTAAGAAAAATAAAATACATTTTGCTGATAGGACCCACTAAAATCAGAGATTGAATCGCAGGCTTTGAGAAGCAGCATTTCGTGATGGGAAAGAAACTTCAACACCCACCCAATGTAATCTGAACAGTAATTTATTGTGTAATTTTTTTTTTCTTTTTTTTTTTAAACTTTTCCTTTTTTTTGTATTTTTTTTAAATTATCTTTGTTAATTTTACTATTTTAATATTGAATTAGTTAAAAATTTTGATTTGTAATTTTTTTTCTTTAAAATACAGTGGATTACTACGATATTTTTCCACTCGGTTTTTTTATTTTATTTATTTATTTTTCAAAATTATTTTTATTGATTTTATTAAGTAATAAGCTAAAGGGTGTGGATGATTCACTGTTCACCCACACCCAATGCTCCGTGGATTATAACAGTAATCCATAGTGCATTCCTCTTCTTCTTTTTTTGATTTTTTTGTTTTTTTTTTCTTTTTTTTCAACTTTTCCCCTTTTGTTTTTTGTTTTTTTTTCTCAAATTACTTTCCTTTTTTTCCCAACTTTTCCTCTTTATTTTTGTTGATTTTTTAAAAAAATTATCTTTACCGATTTTACTTTTTGAATATTGAGTTGGTTAAAAATTTCGCTTTGTAATTTTTTTTCTTTTAAAATACTATGGATTACTACGGTGTTTTCTCATATAGTTTTTCTATTTTATTTTTTTATTTTTCAAAATTATTTTTGTTGATTTTATTTTTCAATATTAAGCTGATTGAGAATTTAGTTTTATAATTTTTTTAAAAACATTGTTGATTGCTACAGTGTTTATCCGCGTGATTTTTGTTTGTTTTTTTTTTATGATTTTTCTGAAATTATCTTTTTCGATTTTATTTTTTAATATTGAGGTGGTTAAAAATTACAATTACAATATGTGAGAAAAGAACTGTAACTTTCCTCGCAAATTACTGTTAATTGTCATAGTGTTTTTTCTCACATGATTTTTTTCCAGTTTCTTTTGTGTTTTCTTTTTTTGTAATATTTTTTTCAAAATTATCTTTGTCGATTTTATTTTTTTAATATTAAACTGGTTAGAATTTAACTTTGTAATAAAGCTTAATCATGTGGGGAAAGCATTGTGGCTTTCTTCACAAAACACCGTGGATTGCTAGAATGTCTCTCAACATGGTTTTTTTTTTCTTATAATTTTTTCAAAATTATCTTTGTCAATTTTATTTTTTTTAATATTGAGCTGGTTGAGAATTACAATTACAAGTCATTACAATTAAGGCTAAATCATGTGAGGAAGCACTGTAGCTTTCATCACAAAACACTATAAATTACTACAGTGTTTCCAATATTATTTTTTTCCTTTTTTTTATTTTTTTCTAAAATTATCTCTATCGATTTTATTTTTTTTAATATTGAGCTTATTGAGAATTTAGCTTTATAATTTTTTTCTTTAAAACACTGTGAATTGTTGCAATGTTTTCCCATATGATTTTTTTCAAAATTATCTTTGTCGATTTTTTTTTTAATATTGAGTTGGTTAAGAATTATAATTACAATAAAGCTAAATCATATAAGAAAGGCGTTGTAACTTTTCTCACAAAACACTATGAATTGCTATTGTAATGGTTTTGTTTTTAAATTGTCTTTGTCAATTTTATTGGAGAAAGCATTGTAGTTTTCCTCACAAAACATTGTCAATTGCTACAACGTTTTTTCTCATGGGTTTTTTTCCTTCTAAAATTATCTTTGTTGGTTTTTTTTTTTAATATTAATTTGATAGAGAATTTAACTTTGTAATTTTTTTGTTTTTTATTAACAGAAAAACTAAATCATGTGGTGAAAGCACCGTGAATTGCTACAAATCATTTTGTTCAGTCTCTAAGTTTTTTATTACCAACACAATTTTTTTTTCTGTCATGAAATATTGGCTTTATCACACCTTTAGTTTTTATTACTTATTTAACGTTAGTTCACAATTATAATACTATCAGGTACATTTATTTTATAAGCCCGCGACAGCACGCGGGCATGCCATCTCGTTGTTTTATATATTATATCGATATCAATAATAAATTTTAAAAAATATTTTAATATATTTCCATATAAAAAAAACAATTATTATCACCCTTTTAAATACTTCATTAAAATAATTTAATATATATTTATTAACCCCTAGCAAGCTTGTTTGGCCTAACCAGAGGCCAACTGCCAGAGTCCTTCCAGATAAGGTAGCAGGAATCATAAAACATTCAACAGAAGATTTTGTGCTCGGAAAAACTCCCAGCAAGTTAGGGACTTGTCTTAATGATCCGCATTAACTCAGTAGAAAGCAGCTCATGAAGTATAAATTCAAATATTATAAATAGATAAGTTAAACCATTTAACTAACTTCACTGTCGAACTTAGGAGAGTTGGATTACAGATCATATGCAATTCATGCTGAATATTATAATAAAACGATAGTATACTAGTTTAAAGGATTTCATAGTCATATATACACCACCCTGAAATGCCACTAGCTGTGGATTTCGGCTTCCTTTGTAAAGCTCCAAGGCGCAGACATCACTCATGCGATGCTGGCAACAATGGCAGCAGAGCTATCCTACTATTCAAGCTTCAAGCTAGCATATTTGGATAACAGCTCCTGCATGAAATTGGTTAACTGATGTTTAGAGACAATTTCAATTATCTTAGTCATCATAAACTTAGCATGCAAATTGAAGAATACCTGATCTTCAGCTTCCATCCCCTCGGCGTTTTGCTTCTGAGCCCACTTCTTTGCATTTCTTTCCAGCAAAACATATTTCATTACCTGCAACAAAATCCAAATCAGTGTAGGATCAAATCAGTTTACCGAACTCCTGAGAAGCGTTTTCCTTTTGCCATCCTATGTGCAATTCATGATGTTACGAGACTGAGATACAGAACACTGTACATCCAGTAATTTTGTTTTGGTGGTCTGGGATAGGTAGAACTCTGCTCTGGCTTCCTCCTGGTTCAAGCACCGATCAACCTGAAAAAATAGAAAGAGAACGAATTATAGGTTGTTACATAAACATAGAATCAACTTCTTTGGGATGCCAAAGTTTCAAGCATTACTGACCTTCCGCAGGTAATTGGAAAAGGAATCACCCCAAAACCACCACTCCAAAGATAGCTGAGAGTAGTAAGCAGCAGCTTCTGCTAGCATTATCTGCTCAAGTTTTTCATAATAGTCGGTGGTTCCATTCCCTCCAGCCTCTAAAAAGAAATCAAGTACCTTCTTTAGTAGGTTCCGATCAATCTGCCCCCCTTCACGCTCTTGAATGATCTGCCCATAAAGTCATATGCAGGGTTAAACCAACCTCAGAAAGAAGACAAACCATTATGAAACAACCAGTGAATGCTAACTGACCAGCCTCATCATTGCTTCCTGCAATTTACTGAATAGCTCATCACAGACCTGAAAATAAGATTGGATATGATGCTCAGCCAAATAGTGTAAGAGAACAGAAGCAAGAATAAGAACTAAACTACTTCATGTAGTTACTTACCAAATTGCAGAAGTAATATCTCATGAAGTCAGCAAGTGATGGATGTCTTTTCCTACGAATGTAGAAATAATCCAGGTCTGCAAAGGTTTTTGACAAAAAGCTTGCAAATTCCTTATACTCCAGCCATAATCGCGTGATTTCTGTTAAAAGTTCTGTACCATGTTTGTCCATTAACACTGGAAGTACCTAAAAGAGCATGCAAGGATGGAAAACAACGGGATGTGTTCATTATTATATTCATTGCACTTTGACAAAGATGAAAGCAAAAGAAATTGAAACCCTTCTCAACTGCCACGTCTCATTTCTCCACTTGTGTAAATTACAAAGACCACCAATCTAGACTAAGCTAGATAGCAAGAGAAAACAAAATTGGGTATGCATAATCATGAGTAAAGCATCTTGCAAAATTATCCTATGCAATAAGTTATAAACAAGAGAGCATGTCCTAGTGAGAGTTTCTCATACTTTGACATTCTTGGCCAACACATTTAAGATACATGAGAGCCAATTCTACCAGAGAAATTATGCAGAAGCGAAGAAACTGACAGAATTATTGATTATATATGGTAGAAATCTCACCCTTTCTTGAATTCTCTCACTTAAACAGCTCGTATACTTCTCATAAACCAGGCGGCAAGAGTCCCTACGCTTCCGTGTGCACAAAGTGTAGACACACCTATCACTAGTGTTAAGGACATGCCAATTCTCGGCAACTAAAATCACATTCAGGAATATTGATTTATCTCGTCAAGTAGAAAAAAAAATCAAGATATCAAACTTCGACATGTAAGTAAACCATATTGCAGGATACTCATAAGCAATCATTTTTTCCGCAGGTGTAAATGGAATCACAGGGTGTCCGTCCATAATCATCTTCTTCTTCGTAATTACATCATCTATCTTCTTTAGCTTTTCATTCAACATCATGTCAGCATCCATCTTCATTTAGCTGCGGTCGAAAATATTTAAAATTGTAATGATTGCAGTTCAAAATCAAAGAAAGAGATAGCATGCATAACTGTATTGCACACTCATCCGACTATTTCTCATTTTCCTTTTAAAAATAGAATTTCTAAAGTCTACAATAGCATCCAAAACCCTTTGAACAGACTAGAAAGTTTCTGGCGTTGACAATTAAACTTTATACCAAACAAACTACATCCAAGGTCCTGTTCTAATTAAGACCTGAAAAGGGAGTACACTTGTAGCGAAAAATATCAAGAGACTACTGCCATAGGAGACATTATACAAGCACCCATTCCAGAAAGTCTAATTCAAGATTCAATCAATATCCATAAAGCATGAAACTTTAGGTGACCCCATATACCAAAAAACATACAACCAGCAGTGTCAAGCATGTTTGGAGAGATTAATAATTTACATCACCCCACATGCCCCAACACAGAAAGAAACACTATCAAGCTGGTTGGAAATCTTAAGAGATTACAAATTAGAAACTAATTTCTTTTCCTACGTTGCACGCAAAACCCCATCACAAATTTTGCACCTTTTGACCATCAAAATTACAAATTGTAATTGTAATATTCACTAAAACCCACGTGATCGATGGCCAAAAACAATTAAAATACGTTCAAGAACTACCTGGTTAAGCAAAAAAGTGAAACAAGAATCAAATGCAGCAGAGTGAGAGAGGAAGTGAAGGGAAAAGTGGGGTTTGCATTATACTTATAGGTGAAGGCAGCTTGCAGGGGAAGTTGAAGGGAAAGGTGGGGCTTGCATATACTTAAAAGGAGAAGTCACCTTGCAGTGCAAGTTGATAGGACATAGGTCCATAGACCATAGGCTGTTGTTTATTCTGTAATAATTGTCATACTTTTTAAAAATATTTTTATTTAAAAATATATTAAAAATATATTTTTTAATTTTTAATATTATTATATTAAAATTATAAAAAAAATATATTAATTTGATATTTTTTCATATACAAAATAATTTAAAAAATAGTTTGAATTAATTTAAATAAAATTCGATAAAGCATAAATAATGATAGCTATAGTTGTAAAAAACAACTTAGATCCATCAAATTCAAGATTCAGAGATTTAATATGTAAATTAATTTATAAATTATGATTTAAAAAACTACAATTTAAAATGATGTTAATTTAAAAAAAAAACAATTTAAGTAAAACTTGATGTAAATCATGTTTTGGGTCAACGAATCACTAGATTGACAAGTCAACAAAGTTAATTTTTATAACTATGATAGTAAAGGCTAAGTTGCTTAGTGAAA
>Ga0307515_10020629_pt1 | contig 11738 bp, 6 predicted proteins | sample 17_EM_MG_FD_194513 | JGI IMG/M metagenome (GOLD analysis project Ga0307515, IMG submission 194513) | Populus trichocarpa ectomycorrhiza microbial communities from riparian zone in the Pacific Northwest, United States - 17_EM | ecosystem: Host-associated > Plants > Roots > Unclassified | place...
AAATTTATCCTCTAAATATTTTTTTAAGTGTTTCATATATACAATTACTTGTTTAATTTTTTATATTAGCTTTTATGAATTTATTTTATTACAGAGGATTGATACTATTCATAACATTTTTATTATTTTGTTGTCCAATTCAATATGTGCTACCAATATCAATTAAAGCACTAAAATATTTATTTGTGATAATATTTTTAGTGAATAAACAAAAAACAATGGTTCATTGGTTATCTCATAAATATTTTTAAAAACATTCAAAGATGGAATGTGTATTTACATGAAAAACCACATGAATTATAAAGATCCAACTATGAAAAAAAAACTTATTTTAGCATAATATTTGATTTTCTATTTTAGATGATTTTCTAAAAAATACATATATAGATATTCTCTGAATCTAAATACACCTAAACTGAAACATGACTTTTCTGTATAAGCGAACCTCCTTCCTCAATTCTCATTATATTGGACTATCTTTTGCTTCTATCAAATAAAATAAAATAAAGGATATTTCTATTATTATTTAGCTTTTATGTTTAGTTTTAAAGATAAATTTTATGGTGCTCAAGATATAATTAGTAACATCTTATAAGTTACAACTTAAACCCATTAGCTAATATACCACATTATCTTATAGTTTTAATGTGGATGATCATAAAAAAAAAGGTTTAGTATGTGTAGTCAAATCTTAATTTAGAAAGAATATCCAAATAATGAAAGGAGAAAAAAAAAATAGAAAATCATGGAATCAAAATTTATTGTGCTATTAAAAAAAATATAATTATAACCAATAAATAATCAAGATCAAAAATAGAAAATCATGGAATCAGAATTTATTGTGCTATTAAAAAAATGTAATTATAATCAATAAACAATCAAGATCACCCATGTAAAAAAACTTTTTTCTAAAGAAAAAAGTTGCTAAAAAAAAGAATTATAAAAAACATATGAATTATATTCTTAAACTTCCATATAAGTTTACAACTTGATCTTGTGTTTATAGTATTGTAGAGTTTGGTGATAGATAGAGAATGAGAAGTTTATGGGGTTTGTTAAGAGGATGAAGAGGAAGCTAGGGATATAGGATGTATGCATAAGTCCAAGAATATGATCTATAGGGATTTTACATTTATTTTTTAAAAAAGGTATTTTGTTTTTGGAAACTAGGATTTGTTTTATAGATCTTTTCTTACTAATTATAATTACATTTTTTGGAAAGCATAATAAATTCCCATGATTTTCTTAAATTTTTTTCTCTTTTGATTTTTTGAATCCTTTTCTAAATTAAAATTTGGCTGCCCATATTAAGCTTTTTTTTTTTATCATCCATATTTAAACTATATAATAAGATTTGACTATCCAAATAAAGCTTTTTTTTTTATCCGTCAAAATTAAAAAATTATTTAACTATCCATATAAAGCCTTTCTTTTCTAATCATTCACGTCAAAAGTAGAACATGATTAGACATATTAGTTAATGAGACCAACCTGTAAATTAGGACTAATAATTACAATTATAACTTATAGGAAGCTACTAATTACTCATATTAAGCTCTTTTTTTTATTCATCCATATCAACACTATAATAATATTTAACTACTAGTGTAAATTTTTTTTATCATCCACGTCAAAACTAAAAAATAATATGATATATTGGTGGATGAAACCAAGCTATAACTCATAATTTTCAGACTCGGTTTGGTTTAAAATTCGGGTTCCAAGTTTTGACCGGGTCACAAGATTGTCCGGGTCAATTTTTTTTTAAATCAAAACGATATCGTTTTAGTAAAACAAAAATCAACAGCTCGTAACCGGGTCTTGCCAGGTCAACCCGCCGGGTCACACCAGGTTTTTTCTTCCCCTATTTTTTCTTCAACCCCGCCCGGTTCCAGCCTTAGGTAGGGTCGACCAGCCGAATCGGGTCGGGTTTCAAAACTATACTATAACTTATAAAATGCTATTAATTATAACTATAACTTATATGATGCTACCAATTATCTATATTAATTGTTTTTTAATCCACATCAAAACTAGAATAAAATTGGACTATTCATATAAATCTTGTTTTTATCCGTCAAAACTAAAAGATGATTTGACTACTCATATAAAGCTTTTTTTTTCTAATCGTCCACGTCAGAACTGGAAAATGATATAACATTTAATTAATAAACTAAGTTGTAATTTATATGATACTATTAATCACCGCTGTAATTTCTAAGATGTTACTAATTATAAAGGTAACTTATAGGACCTACTGATTATCTATATTAATTTTTTTTTCTTTTTATATAATCTGATCAAAATTAGAATAAGATTTAACTACCTAAATAAAACTTTTTTTTTATACGTCAAAACTAAAAAATAATTTGACTTTTATATAAAACTTATTTTTTTTATCTCCACATCAAAATTAAAAAAATACTATGATATATTAATTAATAAAATCAACCTATAATATATAAGATGTTACCAATTAAAGCTCATACTAATGTGTTTTAAAAATTTATTTATTTTTATATTTTAAAAGTGTTTTTTTTTAAATAATTTTTTTTTAATTTCAATTTAATATTTTTTTTGTATTTTCAAATTATTAATGTAAAAAATAATTTAAAAAAATAAAAATTATTATTTTAATATATTTTAAAATAAAAAACATTTTAAAACCGACTACAATAATACCCGGGCTGAAAGACACCAGCCTCTCTCGCAGCGAAATCTTTATATCTCACTCTACGACAAAAGATAACATACAGTGGCTTGACAAGTAAATTAATCAAAAACCAAACCCATATTCATAAAGCACTCCTCCAGGATCTATACAAACCTGTCCTCCTCATCCTCCTCCTCTTCCTCCTCCAACTCACTTCACCATCTCTCTCTCTCTCTCTCTCTCTCTTACAATGCAGCTTACTGTACTCCTTTCTCTACTTTTTCTCCTCTCCACCGCCACCACCATCACTTATGGCCACAACATTACTTCCATACTAGGCCAGCACCCATCTCTCTCCACTTTCAATCACTACCTCACCCTAACCCACCTCGCCGGAGAAATCAATCGGCGTACAACCATCACAGTCTGTGCCGTCGACAACGCAGCCATGTCTGAAATCCTTTCAAAAAAGCCATCAATCTCCACCATCAAAAACATCCTTTCCCTCCACGTCCTCTTGGATTACTTCGGTACCAAGAAGCTCCACCAGATAAGAGACGGCACCGCGTTGGCAGCCACCATGTTCCAGGCCACCGGGTCAGCTCCTGGGTCTACCGGGTTCGTTAACATAACGGATGTTAAAGGAGGGAAAGTGGCTTTTGGACCGAAAGATAATGGAGGGAACCTTGATGTGTTTTATGTCAAGTCTGTAGAGGAGATACCCTACAACATTTCAGTTATACAGATCAGTAAGTTGTTGCCATCGGATGTGGCGGCGGCGCCCACACCAGAGCCAAGTGCTATGAATATAACGGATATAATGTCAGCTCATGGGTGTAAGGTTTTTGCTGATACTTTGATTGCAAACCCTGATGCTTCAAAGACATATCAGGTACTCTATACTGCTTTTCAATTCCTTTTTATTTTTATTTTTTTGAGATCTAGTTAGCTGCTTTTAAAGAGAAATTATTACTCAACTATGATTTAATTTTCTTAATAATGAATAAAAAAGATATGCTGATTTTTAGTTTTTAGGATAATTGAAATTATAATAGGAAAAATCCCCATATATGCATTAATCTCAAATTAAATTCGAAGGAATTACTATTATGTTGACCTCTCTTTTATTTCTATTTTATCAGGCGGAGCAATTGATTTGATTAATTAATTGGTGAATGGGATTCAATGAATTATTAATCGCTGCTTTTTCCTCTAGATCTTGGGTGTAAATAAAAGATATTGATGTTTAAATGTTTTCTTTGGAAAAACTAGATAGATTGGGCCAATTCCTTTGTGATTTTAAATATTCTAGTTAGATATGGACTTGCTTGCTAGATATCATTTTAAAAATAAAATAAAAATTAATTTAAAAAAAAAAGGCTCACGATCTGGGTTTTTTCCACTATCTATCTTTGAAAAATTTTGTATGATTGATTCGGAAAGACAGTTTATATGTAGAAAATGCCTTACAGAGTGAGCTATGACCCCAATAATTCAAAAAAGCAATCAATTAGGACAAGTGAGATTCAACAACTCGCACGTGCAGATGGGGGACACACTGTGACCAAACTGTGAACTTTTGAGTTTTGACTCTTCTTTGCTCTTTTTCAATGTTTCTTCTCAACATCCACTTTTATCTTCTTTTTTTTGTTTTCAAGTGTTCTTGTTTTTTTATTAAAAATTGATTTTTTTTGGTTTTAAATGATTATTATTTTAGTGTTTTTAGATGTTTTGATATGTTAATGTCAAAAATGAATTTTAAAAAATAAATAAAAATTATTATAATTTATTTTAAAGCAAACTTCAAAAAGTTTAAACAACTTTCCATCGAATTACTTGCATTGTTATTCTCTGTCTCAAGTTGAAAACCATCAAATGTAATTGCAACATGGACTTGATTTCTTCTAGTTTATTTTTTCAAGGTTATTAGTAACAATTTTGAATGCCATGGGCCTCATGGCTATGTTTGGTTTCAGGACACTATTGATGGAGGATTAACAGTGTTTTGCCCTCTTGACGATCCATTTAAGGCCTTTTTACCAAAATTCAAGAATTTAACAGCTTCTGGCAAAGAGTCACTCCTTCAATTCTTCGGTGTTCCTGTTTATCAGTCATTAGCAATGTTAAAATCCAACAATGGAATCATGAACACCTTAGCTACAAATGGGGATAAGAAGTTTGATTTCACAGTGCAAAATGATGGCGAGGATGTGACCCTCAAGACAAGGGGTACCACTGCAAAAATAGTTGGGACTTTGATCGATGAGCAGCCACTTGCTATATACTCCATTGATAAGGTCTTGTTGCCCAAGGAATTGTTTAAAGCAGCACTGACCCCAGCTCCAGCACCTGCCCCGGAGGAGGCGGCAGATGCACCAAAATCTAGCAAGCATAAGAAGCCCTCCGCCGATGATGCGCCATCAGACTCACCAGCTGATTCACCTGATGGCGACGCAGCAGACCAAACAGCTGATAACAATGCTAGTGTGAGACTTGATGGTGGAAGACTTGTTGCCATGGTATTGAGTTTGTGCTTAGGGCTTTTGATGCTGTAGTAGCGTGTAAGTCCTTTCAAATTGTTCTTTTTTCTACTCACAGTGGGGAATAAGTCAGGCTTCAATGGCTAAGTTATCACTTTAGAGTATGTTTTATTTGTTTTTTCATGTCTTATTGTTTTAGCCTGTGTTATTTCTTTCTTTCTTGCCTTTTTGTATACGGTTTGTGATCTGTATGTTGTGGTAGATACTGTAGATCCATGGAAAAACGTTGTTATTGTCATCGACCAGAAGATTTTGGCCTAGTAAAATAGAATTCTTGTGTGCAAGTTTCGGTTCATGTTCTTGCCATGTCAATTTAGGTTTTATTAGAAAATTGTGACACCTTAACATTCTATATGCTCTCCTTATTTAAGAGTTTAGGACTGTTTATGCACGAGATGAACCAAAAAATTCTCAGTAATGATGTGAATTCCATCCCGTGTTGCCTTGTGCGTGTTCCATTGAAGGTGGACTTGGTTCTGATGTTGAAGTAGCAATCAGATGAAAGAACATTAAAATTAAGTTTCTGCTACTTTTCACCCATTTGTTTGTGTACTGTCTTTGAAAAAAAATTAATTATTTTTGTTGAAAATTAATTTTTTTAATGTTTTTAATATAAAAATAAATTTTAAAAATAATAAAAATAAATTTTAATACATTTCTTAAAAAAAAAAAAAAAAAAACCAGACAGTACCCATCAGATCTCTCTCTCCCACTTCACACACACACACTCGAGAAGTAAACATGTGAGAAAGTAAAGGACAGTACTCTTACTTTCATTTAATGGCACTTGAAGAAAATCGCCCATCAACCCATCTGCTGAACATAGATGTAAATGGTAGCAGATGGATCTGAGCCAGACTATATATATGTGGGTACTGTTTTAGTATAATGAAACCTGAAACAAAACACGTAAACCTAGAACAAAATAGCAATGGATCTGAGCAAAACTATGACTGAAATGAATTTAAAAGGCGAACATGACGTGGAACCGTTCTCTTGAGGTTGATATCCATAAGCATAGGGAGGGGGGGGGGGGTGCTGGCAGCACTGAACTGGAACTGGTGGACAATTGGCCTGAGATGGTGGTGAAACGTAGCCAGCAAGTGGAGGAGGTGGAGTCGCATATGAGGGATAATCTGGAACTGGTGGGGGAGGTGGCGGAGCGAGAGGTTGGCATGGATATGGACATAGTGTGCACTTTTCTTGTTTCTGCATAATCAAGATTGGAGACCGACAGCCACAGTGCTAGAAGTAAAGCAAAACTTGTCTGCAACATATCTTTTGCCACTATAAACCCCATTTCCCAGTTCGATGAACTATTGGGTGTTAGAAATGTGGTGGTTTTCTACAAGAAATGAAGAAAGCTCTACAGCTCTGCTGAGACTTGTAACCATAAGCTATCTAATGTAGTTTGGATTTTTCATACCTTTTTCTTCTGTATTCCGGTTTTTGTGCCGCATGGCAGACCACCTGTCATGTTTCGGTAGAGGTGGTCCACTGGGATAGACAAAGGGAGGGGATGTAGTCTCAAATGTAAGCATATACATACACATAGAGCATGTCTTTATGTGCATATATATATATATATATGAAAACAAGATTGATACTAAATGATGGCACTTTTATGACTCATTAGGGGAGAACAACTTGCTGTAAGTGGTAAAATGCTATCAGATACAGTTACTGCAAAATATTGCAGGAGCACATGGGTGTTACGAGCCTGTACGGCAAAATACAATTTTAGTCTGCTTTCACGCCAGTACAACGTTTGGCAACTCCAAGGGCAAGATCGATGAAGCATGCCATGGACCCATCCCCAGTGCACTAGATGACAAGCTTACCTTCAGGAATTGCTCTTTGTGACAAGCTTTGAATAAAGAGGATCTATTCAGGCAGCAACTCCTACAGATTTCCCATCTAGTAGTGTCTGCATTTTCAGGATATTTTCTTCCATGCACAAGCGCTATTTATATATGAATTTGTGACTTGAAGGAATGCACTTTCACTTACTAAAGTCATGGAAGAGGACAGTGGAGATGTAAATAAATGAATTTGGTTACACAGCAAATAGACAACATAAGCTTGATTTCTATTGGCGATCAGCAGAACTTGACTGGTTCAAATCTCTGGCGTTTGAATATAAGTAACTTATCTGGTCATTAAGCGTTGATCTTAATGGTTGTGGAGAAAATCCAATGTAATCCCGGTCTACCTTTGCCAAGCATAAATCAATGATATAGGTGAAAAGCTCATGGTTCTGGGCTACAGGTTGAGCTGCATATTCCTCAAATGGCATCCACTGGGGAGAAAAATGGCAACCACGTGAGGAAATTTAATCAGCTATCGCATCCTTCAATCCTAAGTCCAGTTTCTTCAAGCAAAAAACGTGATAAAGAACTAAAACACAACAGAACGCAAGGAGCATGCATCAGATAACTGCATGTTGTATGTATACAGAGTGACAGAAGATTATGCCCCAGTTCTGAAATTTTCTTAGCGGAAGATAAATGTCGAGTCTGTCATATGGCCCTTAAGTAAACTAAGATGAAGAGCAATCAGGCAGAACCATTTGACTCAATTTGTTATTTCTTAAACCGTTCAATGATCTTCTTGTTTAGAAGAAAAGGCAGGACTTAAACACCAAAGATAAGGAACAAATGGCAGATCTTAACACCAAAACATGCTATGTATTGATTGTATTGGGCACATGGAGTACTGCTTTCTCTCTCTTCCAAATTTATTATTTTGAATATAACAGAGTGACTCAGAGACAAAGCGAAGCAAATAGACTGCATGAGTTTGCCTTGTTTTACTTTAAAGACCAGTTTAAGGAAAGCAATAATACTAGAAACGAGAATGTTGAAGGTTAGAACGTTGTCATGTATCAGGTGTTGCCACATTACACTGCCTGGGATTACCTGAGCCGCTTCAATCTCTAATTCTTGCTTCTGGATGTCAAAAGATAATGGACGCAGCATGCAGAGGAAGACTAAATCTGACTTCTCAAAGAATGATTTGTGCCATTGCCTGCAAGTCATAGCCAAAACATGGGAGGAAAATGTCAAGGCACCAAACTGACTGAAGTCAATGAACTTTATTTAATACACCAGATAGCCAGAAAGATCACAGGAAGAAAATAGAAATCTTTATGCACACTTGAGTTTAGATAAGAATATAGAGAGAGAGACATCGTCATCAGATCATGTATAGAGCATGGCAGTGCGAAATTATCCAATCCATGCATTAAATGCAGAGTCAGGAAATCTGAGTTTTTGGACTGGGATGTATTTCAAAGAAATCTGGCATAGGGATTCATGATATTCAATTTGGACAGAAGCAAGTGATCTCTTCATGAGAAAACAAAAAAATCGGACAACCTGATTTTCCCAAGAATGAATGGCTTCTTTTTAACGCGGAACAGGTTTAGCCATTACATGGAGAATCTACAAGGAGAAACTCTAGATGCTGCTTTCTCTACGCAAAGAAAATCACCCTGAATCCATATCTTGGTTTATCCATTATAGACCATCTTCAAGAACAAGTCTAAAAGTCGAAAGTAAGAATATAATTGGTGTTCAAAAATCAAACTACCATCCATTCTCCATAGCTAAAAAATTAAGCATAATCAATAGTTTGAGTAACATTTAAAAAACCATCAGCAGCAACAAAAACTTCACACCTGAACGCTAGAATTTCCAGAAATTCCGTGTCAATCTGAGCAACAAAAACATGTGCTTTTAGAAAGATGTGATTTGAAATTAAAAAGAAGGAACGTATATTGGTATACAGTTAATTACTTACTGCCGTCTCTTCTTTTACTTCTCTTACAGCTGCCATAAAGATCTCCTCACCCTGCATGTTGAAAATCTCATTTAAATGATTAAGGAGATCCATTAAATGTTAAACAATAAAAATTCCTAGCTCTGGGCATGTACCTCATCAACAACTCCAGTAGGGATTTTCCACACGCCTTTTCCTTGAAATATGCCACTCTTTTCCTGGACCACAAGTACCTATAAAGGGATTTTGGCTATTCAAAAAAGTAACATAGATGTATAATTCAACTTTTGGAGGGGGAGAATGATGCTAAGAATTTGACAAAACAAGAAATAAAATTAAAAAAAAAAAAGCAAATATAATGAAAGTAGAATTAGGGTAAGCAGAATCAGCAAGAGAAGTTGTTGCAGAAATAGTGAATACCTCTCTTTTATCATTCAAGACAATAGCACCAACACATACTCTATGGGAAGCATTTGCAGGAATAGTGCTTGGGGTTTCAGGAATCCAATAAACAAGCATGAGGTAATTTGGCTCTGCATGGTGGTACTGGAATCCTTTCTGTTATCAGGACAACAGAGGTACAAAGAGAGGTCATCATTTTTCATCGTTTACTAGCATAACATTTTTTGGAGTAATGGGAGATGACTGTATACAACAAATCTCTTAAAATTAATGAAGAAAACAGGTGAGATCAACATTTCATGAATATACCATTGGTATTCTATCTTCATAAAAACAAAAAATAGGATTTTATGTTCAGAATTGGTTTTTAAGAGTTGGGACTTGAATCATGTCAAAAAGGCTGATTGAGCACCAGGTTCTGAGAATCAAAACCTAGTTATCTTATCACTTCACAGGCTCATGTTTGCACTCATCTTGTTCCTACATAGGGACATGATTTATTGTCGCTATATAAGAAAAATATGTAATATATATTAAGTACAATGAGAGAATTTGTGAAAGATTATAAGGTAAGTTCATCTTCCTGGCTGGTGCTCTATTATGAAAAGAGGGATCGGCACCTATGTTGCCACAGCAATGAAAAGATCAAAAAGATTTTCTATTCTGAAGCTGGGATGATTATATCTCAGCTGCCTCCAATTGATTGCGGAGAATATAACATATAATACACAAAAGATCCAATAATCGAGATGGTTTGGTGAATAATCATGTGACAAGGTTCCATTCATAAACCTGAATTCACATGATGAATTCAGTTTAAGGAAGCATGGTTATAGGTTGTTAGATGATTAATGTCTATTTCTGTCTCTACCTGTGGTGATCTAGGTTTCGCAGAAGCAGAGAGTAATTACCTTAACCGCAGTTTCTACAAGATTTGCCAGTGCGATTGGCAACTTGATCCAAATTCCCTTCTTCCCCTGCAAAGATAAAATAAAAGATAAACTAGCCACCAACTCAATATGTTCAGGGGAAAAAAGATTAAGATGAAAATAAAGAGTATCACTGCTGTATAACTAAAGAGTTTGTGACTAAGTGTTAGACAATCTTCAAGATCTTTAAAACAAGCCATGTTACAAAGCGTCCAGAGAGGTAGTTCACTATTATTACGCTGAGAAAAAAACATGACCAATTACATTCATCAGATGCCATGCATCTCTTCAAAGGTGGTTCAACCCACAAGATCATATTATTTGTAGATGACTTTAGTTGGGTGTGTTTACTCATCAATTTATAGACCCATCTGCAATCCTCATATCAATGAATTCTCACTTAAAGTCTTGAAGAATTGCATATTACCGATCACCACTCTGTACAGACTTCAATTGTTTACTCGCAAGATTCATAATAGTAAGAGATAAATGAAAAAAAAAAGATTTTTCAGCAACAGCTCATAGTAGTTAGTGGTTAGCAAGAACATATTCTGCTCCGTGCTTTACTCAGACCTTAGTTACTCAACTTGCATTCTTTCAACCAGATGTTAATTTCAGGAAATATACGAGCATTTCAATAGTGATTATGCACCATAGATATAATCAAATTGTGGAAAAACTTTTCCATCATTGAAATTAAAAGGCAAATCAAATTCTGAAGGAAGCTGTGTCAAAATAAACACCTGTTGCCCCCACAACGATAATGAAGCTCTGAGCTTGGCATGAAAAATATCCGGGTCCATAGGCTCCTTCATGTCCACAATGATACCACCATGATCATCATCAGATGCAGGAAGTAATTCAGCATGATGAACAGTGCCATTTGCATACAAATCAACCGGCGGTGTGGAATTCACTGAAACTGTCATGGATCCAACCATAGCTGAAATAAACAACAATAAAAAAAGCTTAATATGTACCCAACAACAGTTATTTCACATCCCAGTTCAACGAAATTACAAAAATCCTACGCAAACACAGCCAAGAAAAAAAGATGTTGAACACGACAATGATCACGAAAACCGCACCCAACCAAACATGGATTCATGTTTCCACCTTTGTGGGCGAGTACACACATAAACTAAACGGAAATTCATATAAATGAATGATTATGGTTTCCTGTATATTATATACATGCACACATCAGCTTTACTCACAAATCAAATGAAAATACTAATTACTTTCTTCTAATTACCAGCAAATTAAAAAACTATCTGCCTTCCTGTCTGACCAACACAACTAAAACAATAAATTTAGCAGCGTAGAAGAAGGGGAATATATACAAAACAAGTTGGTTCATTTTCAACTACCCGGTATAAAACAAGAATACCTTAGACAAGAGGGCGGGGCTTGTTTGTCTTGGTGGTAGCGACA
>Ga0307515_10020630_pt1 | contig 11738 bp, 11 predicted proteins | sample 17_EM_MG_FD_194513 | JGI IMG/M metagenome (GOLD analysis project Ga0307515, IMG submission 194513) | Populus trichocarpa ectomycorrhiza microbial communities from riparian zone in the Pacific Northwest, United States - 17_EM | ecosystem: Host-associated > Plants > Roots > Unclassified | place...
CTATCTTTGGAATGTGCTGTTCAGTTTTAGTGGATCTGCCTAGGGGTAGTTTTCTTTGTAACTTCCATTGTATATTGATGTATTACATATGGCCTAAATATCGGTAGCATGCAGATTAGATTGTGCATAGCACACACTCATTGTTGTTGTGTATTCCTTTGTTGACAGATTAATAAAAGGCTGGGTTTATTCCTGTAAATTGCTTGTATTGTTCTTGTGTTATGTTTGATCAATTGCTTGTGTTCTTGGTTGCCGAAATTGGTAAGAGTTTGTGGGGAAAACCTTTGGGTGTGTGAAACACATGGACCTTAGGCAAACACGAGTGACTTGGGAGAAAGGCTAAGTCTAGTAACGGGACTAGACTGTCGCGCTGGGATCAAGATTGTGATGAAAAGTTTGTCCCCGTGACAAGTGGTATCAGAGCGTTGGCTGGTTTTGTTTGGGAAATTACTATTTGACGTCTAATGCCATCTGACATGGAGACGATTCATGAGAGACTTGCTCATCTTGAGAATATTCTAGGTCCCGTTGCCGAAAACAAAAATCAGTCCGTGAATGACAGACTTGCGTATGCTGTTGAAATGGCAGAGACGGCTGCTGGGCAATATGTTGATCTTGCGGCAAAGGTAAGTTGTAAAATACAGGTTCTTGAGGAAGAGGTTGTCATGTTAAAGAGGGCAGTAACGACTGTCCCCACGGGTGGTGGTAAGTCCAAGCCCAAACTACCAAAACCTAAGCCATTTGGTGGCGCAAGTAATTCCAAAGGGTTGGAAAATTTTCTATGAGACATGAAGCAGTACTTCGAGGTGGCTAAGATTGGGGCTAACGAACAGGTAAACATCATAACGATGTATTTGTCTAGTGACGCGAAGTTGTGGTGGAGGATACAAATCAATGATGATCTGAATACAGGGCGTCCTAAGATTGAGACTTAGGATTGCTTGAAACAAGAGTTGAAAGAACAGTTCTTACCAAACAACACGTCTTGGGTGGCTAGAGAGGATTTGAAAAAATTAAAGCAAGACAAGTCGGTGAGGGATTACGTCAAAGATTTCAGTTCTTTGATCCTGGACATAGAGAAAATGTCCGAGGAGGATAAACTATTCAACCTCATGTCGGGTTTGCAGCCTTGGGCACATGCTGAATTGTGAAGGCAGAATGTCAAAGACTTACCTTCTATCATTACTGTCGCGGATAGTTTGGTCGACTTCAAGACGATGATGCGAGATGGTTCTATTGTTGTCCCTTCGAAATCCAAGACCAGGGATAAGAGGGATGAAAAGATGAAAAAAAAGGTTGGTATAAGAGGATAAAAGTCTGGAATTTACAAGGAAAATGGAAAACAGGCTAATGTGCAACAGAGTAGAGACTCCAATAAGCCGAACGCAGGTTGCTTTATTTGCGGTGGACCGTATTATGCTAGGGAATGCCTGAAAAAAGAAAATTTGAATGCAATTATTGTGAATGACAGTGAAAAAGATGAGACAATCATGCACATCAACCCGATGTTGCTTGGTTGCTGAGTTACAGGATTCAGTGGTCGAATCTAGCCTTATCGAAATTGACTTTGCACAGATTGATGTGCTGCAACATGGTAAGTCGAGTTCTATGGATACTCTAATGTTTGTTAAAATTAGAGATAATGACATAGAGATAGTTGCTATGTTGGATTCTAGTGTTGCGAATACATTTGTTGCCGACAGGTTGGTAACACAACTTTGGTTGCGCTTGAGTAACATCCAGACGTCGGTGAAGGCAGTGAATGCTAAGGCGTAGTGGAAACTGGGTATGGCCTATGGTATGCTTGTGGTGCTGGGTAAATGGCAGGGAAAGCAGGATTTGTTGGTTCCGACGTTTGACGTCATTCTTGGCTTAAACTTTCTGAAGAGAGCCAAGATTGCGTTGATACCTTATTTAGATGGGATTTTGCTTGCGAATGAGTTGTGCCCCTATTTTGTTCCTTGTCATAAAGCTGTAGTGGTTGAAAGTCGAAAGGAGGTAAGTAACTTGGTTTTAGCCATCGCGATCAGCAAGGCCTTGAAGAAGTGTGGAGAAGTGTTCTTGGCAGTAGCAGTGACTAGGGAGTCAGAACAAGTAGGGTTAGCACCTAACATTATTGATGGGCTATTGAAGGGGTATAGGGATTATAGGGATGTGATGCCTCTAGAGTTGTTGAAAAAGCTTCCACCAAGACGGGTCATTGATCATAAGATTGAGCTTATGCCTGGTGCGACACCACCATCGTAACCTCTGTATCACATGTCCCTAAGGGAATTAGGTGAGTTGAGAAAATAGTTGACGGAATTGATTGACGCAGGTTTTGTTTGATCGTTGAAAGTTCTATACGGTGCTTCTTTTTGTTTCAGAAAAAGGCATATGGTAGTTTGCGGATGTGTATGGATCATTGCGCATTGATTAAGGTAACAGTAAAGAATAAATACCCTGTGCCACTGATTCAAGACTTGCTTGATAGATTAAGTGGGGGTTATGTTTTCATAAAGCTGGATTTGAGATCCAGGTATTGGCAGGTTAGAGTTGCCGAGAGGGATGCGCATAAAACGACTTGCGTGACAAGGTATGGGTCATACGAGCTTATGGCTATGCCATTCGGCGTAACCAATTCAATAACTACTTTCTATAATTTGATCAATGATGTTCTTTATGAGTTCTTAGATGAGTTTGTGGTTGTCTATCTAGACAACATTGTTATTTTTAGCCGAAATATGGATGGTCATGTGGTGCACTTGGATAAGGTGTTGCGTAAACTAAGGGAACATGAACTGTTTGTGAAGAAGGAAAAGTGTTAGTTTGCTTGTTATGAGATCATGTTCTTAAGGCATTTGGTGAGTTTTGGGCAGGTTTGGATGGATCCAAAGAAGGAGCAGACCATATGGGATTGGGCCACCCCGTCGACAGTAATTGAGTTGAGATCATTTTTGGGTTTGACAAATTACTATCATCGATTTATAGAGGGTTACAACAAGAAGGCATCCCCTTTGTCTGATTTGTTGAAGAAAAATCGGTGTTGGGACTAGTATAGTGAATGCCAACTCGCATTCGACAAGCTGAGGGGGGCTGTAACGTCTGCTCTGGTTCTGAAATTGCCAGATTTTGAAAAATCCTTTGAGGTACACACTGATGCTTCGGACAAGGCAGTAGAGGGTGTTCTGGTGCATAAGGGTCATCCAGTGGCTTTCGAGAGTCAAAAGCTAAGTGAGGCAGAACATAGGTATTCCACGCATGAGAAAGAAATGGCAGCCATCGTGCATTTTCTTGGTGTGTGGAGGGTGTATCTATTTGGGTCGAAGTTTGTGGTTAAGACGGATAACTTGGCTAATATATTTTTTTTAACTCAGAAGAAATTATCACAGTGACAGGCTAGGAGGCAGGAATTCTTAGCCGAGTATTATTTTATATGGGAACACAAGCTGGGGCGACACAATCAGGTTGCGGATGCATTGAGCATGCATGAGGTGCTTGATGGTTTGATTGTTATAGATCATGTGGAATCTGATATGCTGGATCAGTTGAGGCAGGCTACCGTGGAAGACGCAACTTATGTCAAGTTAGTTGATCTCGTACGAGATGGGACCTTGCGAAGGTATTGGCTGGATAATGGCCTTCTCTATGAAAAAAAAGCTGAATTTATGTTTCAAGTGGGAAGTTGAGGAAACATTTGTTGGCCGAAACGCATGACCCACAGTAGGCAGGTCATCCAGGACGAGAGCGTATGCTGGCTCTGTAGGCAAAACCTATTACTGATCGAAGATGGAGTTTGACGTGGAACTTTACGTCAAAACTTGCTTAGTTTGTTAGCAGGACAAGGTGTTGAGGCAGAAGGAAGCAGGGTTATTGCAGCCTTTGCCGATACCAGAAAGGCCTTGGGTTTTGGTTTTGATGAACTTTGAGTGGGGTTTTTGAAAGTCGATGGGATGGATACCGTTATGGTGATTATTGATAGGTTTTTAAAGTATGATGTTTTCGTGGCTGCACCATCAGTATGCATGGTTGAAGTGGTTGCTGGTTTGTTTTTTAAACATATGGTGAGGTACTTTGGGGTCCCTTCAGATGTGGTTAGTAGTTGCAATGTGCGATTCACCCAAAGATTCTGGATAGTGTTGTTTAGGTTAGTGGGAAAAAGGTTGAAGTTTTTGACAACCAATCATCCACAAACAAATGGACAAATGGAGAGGATTAATGTATTGTTGGAGGAGTATCTTCGACACTATGTGACAACGACACAAAAAAACTGGCTTAAGCTGCTTGATAGTGCGTAGTTTAGCTACAATCTCCACAAATCATCAGCGACTGATTTGAGTCCATTTGAGTTAGTTTTGGGGATGTAGCCTCAAACTCCAGCAGAGATATCACTCCAGAAGACTGGGGGGAGAAGTCCAGTCACGTACAGATTTGCGAGGGAGAGGCAGGAACTCTTCGAGCAAACACAGGACAGCTTGCGAAAGGCAAGTAAACATATGGTAAAATACGTTAATCAGAAGCAGAGGCCTTCGGAGTTTGAAAAAGAAAAATATTATTGGGAAAAATCGGCACTATATGTTAGTGCCAAGGTATGATGGGCCGTTTGAGGTGATGAGGAAAATGGGTGTTGTTGCGTATAGGCTGAAGCTACTAGAAAGGTTGAAGCTTCATCCCACATTTCATGTTAGTTATCTAAAACCTTTTCACGAAGATCTTGAGGATTCGAAAAGGGGTAAATCACTAAGGGCTTTACCTACGATTCAAAAGCAATTGAGCGGGCAATCGTGAAGATTTTGGACTATAGAAGACTTGGTCAGCACAAGAAAAATTGACGTACTGAATTTGTTGTGAAATGGGCAGATGGTCATGAGGTTTCGTGGGAGAGAGATATTGATTTGTGGCAATTTAAGGAGTTGGTGCAGGATTATATCAGGACTTATCCGACAAGGTCGTCGGCTCCTTCTGGTGGGGGAGGTTTGTCACAGCCTTAGACGCAAGGGCGCACAAACGAGTCGCTGCTGTGTAGTGGCAGCACGCAGGTGCAAAGGTAGCATGCGTGGGCAGCGCATATTTCAGCAGCAGGCATAACAGGTGCGTGCAAGCAGCAGGTTCATGCTTTGCATCACTCTTGGGTTAGAAGATGGACTGTCTAAAGTATCTTGGGTTGCACATAAGGGCTGACAGCATGAGAAATCAATTTAGGCAGTTGGTTTGTTGGGTGGTAGACCAAGGAAGTTGCTTGTGGGTAATTATGAGACAATTGGTTGTCTTTGGAATGTGCTGTCCAGTTTTAGTGGATCTACCTAGGGGTACTTTTCTTTGTAACTTCCATTGTATATTGATGTATTACATAAAGCCTAAATGTGGGTAGGATGCAAATCAGTTTGTGCATAACACACACATTGTTGTTGTGTATTCCTTTGTTGATGACTTGATAAAAGGTTGGGGTTTATTCTCGTAAATTGTTTGTGTTGTTCTTGTGCTGTGTTTGATCAATTGTTTGTGTTTTTTGTTGCTGAAATTGGTAAGAGTTTGTGGGGAAAACCTCTGGGTGTGCGAAAGACTTAGACCTTAGGCAAACACGAGTGACTTGGGAGAAAGGTTGAGTCTAGTAACGGGACTAGGCTGTCGTGCTGGGATCAAGATTGCGACAAAACTTTTGTCCCCGTGACACCATCCATCCATTCAATGCTATATGCATCCCAAAGAAAAAATAACCCCACCCTCCCCCTACAGTCTTTCCAACTCTTTGTGGCAAGGGCAGCTCTGTCATTACATTGCTCCAATCCATAATACTTTATGTTTAGGTAAACAGTAACATGGACATTGATCCCTTTTAGGATATTGTATAATTTTCTTAACCAATATATAACCAAACAAAATTTTTATGTAATTCTAATTTTTGGTGTTTGAAATCTTATATTTCCCTTTTTTTTTTTGGCATTTGAGATTTTGATGAATTATATAAAATTAAATTCTTTAGGGCTTTAATTTTTGAATGTATAATGATACCATTTAAATATACAATTATCATGTATTCAATGTATTAGTTTTATTTTGATTTTGATTAATCTACAAGATCAATTATTGAACTAATAGTGATGATATTTTTTAACTTTTCTCTATCTTGAATTAAGTTCTAAAAATATAAATGCGTAAACAAAGAGCTCTAAACTCTTTTTTATTTTTTAAAGAAACCAGATGTCAATCTCCTAGACAACAATGCATTTGTTGAAGCTACTAATTCAAATATGATAATTCCTACCTGAAATCTTAATGAAAATGTTGAATGCAATTTGACAGAAACGTTTTATCCAAAAGATTTTATTGAATAACAGAAACTTCATTTGAGGTTTTAATTGCAATATTACGAGCTTGATATACCAAAACATCTAACTTTTTAGAATTTGAATACTCTTTCTGAGTTGTGTAGATTAATTCGACTAATCTTAACTCTTCATGGATTTACGACAACTACGAAATAAGTTTTCTCTATAATAAAGTTGGTGAATGCAAGGTTTCGTAACAGAATGAATGATGATTTTCTTACCGACAATTTTGATGTCAAAATAGAAAAATAGATTGTTATGAACTTCACAACATATATAATTAGGTTTGCCCTGATTTGTAAAAGATATATTCTCATGTTCTTTGAACTACACTACTTTGGGTGATGCACACTCTTCTTCAAAAAGCAAGATAGGATTTGGTTACACGAGGTGGTTGTGGTTGCTTTTTAAAGTGCTTTTTACTTGGAAATACATCAAAATAATATTTTTTTAATTTTTTAAAAATTATTTTTGATATCAGCGCATCAAAATGATCTGAAAATATATAAAAAAATATTAATTTAAAGCAAAGAAAAAAATAAAAAAATTTCAATTTTTTTAAAAATATTTTTGAAAGTAAAACATAAACAGGGCTTACATCCACACTGCACTTATTTTGAGTTTGTAGGTGCACTTAATAGAATATTTTCAAATAACAAACAGCTGAGATAGGCCACGTCGCTCTACCAAGTGAAGACGAACAAACAATGGGCCTGGTTAGTTTGTTTGGGCCTTGAATTTTTGTCTCCACGAAAAATTAATTTTGCAGGCCTTCTTTCGGAACATAATTTGGAAGCCCAGCAAACAAGGATTGCTATCCACTGATTATCCGATCATAATAATAATTTAAAAGAAAAGGCCTCTTAGATATAAGGATTGTTGTTCAAAAACTCTCCAAGATAACCCGTTCTAGCACTGGAGTATATATAAATGACTCGTGTTATATATCTGCACAAATAAATGTCACAAAAAAAATTCGATAATTATTTTTTTTCTATGAAAAATGAATCAAATCAACGTCTCATATCTCACCAACTACATGTAACATATGGTTGAAAATATTCTTCCACAACATTTTGCATATGATTTGTTTCTTTTTGACAATTTATAAAGAAACCACCGCTTTGGAGGTGCAATTTCCGGACTTTGAGCATAGGGAACATTCCCCGAGGGCAAGCGCAGCAGGGTTATTAACAATTATCATGTGCATTTAAATAAAACATCTACTAACTACTATCCGTTGGGACAAAACAACATTTAATAGTTCACTTGGCCATTCCTCCTCTCAGCTGGCTAATTTTCTAGACGTATCCATGGCATAGTGATCGATCAGGTTTATAGTATTCTTGCATTATTGCATGTAGCAAGGCATGAAACCAAAAGTATGCAGAAATAACCAAATTTAAAATGATTTTGTGGAGTAAGATGGTCGATTCCAAACACCCTCCAATTTTATTTTATTTTTAATTAAGATTCACATTAACAAAAACTAAAGCAAGAGCGATTTCTTTTCTATCATATGAGTGAAAATATTATTTATTAGAATAATGCTTTTATAGTTTCCCGTTTCACATAAAAGAAAGTTAATGTTGAACGAGAAAAAATAAATTATTTCTCATCTTATTTGTATGGTAAAACAATCAAAATATTATTGAAATAAAAAAAATCTAAAAAATAGTAAGCTTTGAAATTTAATCATTCAGGTTATAGATTTGAAAATATTTTAAAAAAATAAGTTTTGTAATTTTTATTATTTTGTAGGTCCCTTTCTTATTCTATTTTGTCTTTTGTATTTAATATGGGTTGAAAATTGAATCAAATCACTTGTTCTCTTTTGATCACTTTTTTTTTAATAAAAATATTGATCAATTCAATCATCTAATTAAACTAAACTAATTAATTTATTTAACCTAGCTAGTCGGTTATACCACATGAATCACATATTTTTATTCCTTTTTTAAAACATGTTTGAGACAACAGAACATGTTTTTTACACAAAAATAATATTCTAACCCCGCGGCGCAGCTTTAACCATGTATTCATCACAGAGATCTGCTTTCTTCAATCAATCAATAAGCTTATTGGACCACAATCAGGAGTCCCCATCATCAACATAATGATCAGTGATATTTACATGCACACCCGTAATCCACCCTTACCAGATAAACCCATGCATGATGCCGAGGTTATATGTGGTTCAACTGCTTAAGTGTTGCTATAATTAATTAACATTAGCGAATATGGATTATAGACACCTCCCAAGGGTTCAAGCCGATAATTAATCCTCTCATTATAGACACCTCCCAAGTGTTCAAGCCGATAAAACTTCTCATTATAGACACCTCTCATATTGGTGATTATATAATCTTGAAATTAATGAGGATGAGAAGGATCAACAAGAAAATTAATGAGGCAGTGGAGTTTAATTAGCAGTCAGTTTTCTCTCTTAATTGATGTATATATGGATGAATATTATTGATCAAATAAAATAAGGTGGTTGTTCAGACCGATCCATCAGTGTTCACAAAAAAAGAAACTAGCATGTATCCCTGTTGGGTGTTTAACAATTAGTTGACCAAATGCCCTGCGCTATTATTGATGCCCGATTACTTTTTATAAAGAACACAAACTTAGTTAATAAGACTGAAAGAGATGGTTTGGTTGTTAAAATTTGAAATGACTTTGGCGCACAAGCCGAGTAGCCACCGCGTCAAGGCCATGGTGGCTTTCGTTGAAGAGAAGGGATGAGAGCAGTTAGATTTCTCCTTTTCCTTGGCTTAATTAATGTAGCCTGCGAGACATTTTCTAAAGTAGCACAGAAACCCTTCTTCTTTATGTATATATTTCCATTTTAACCACTTTTGTGGAAAAGTACGGGCCGATATTTGTTTTAAATGATAATAGCTGACCTTAATTTTAGCAATTTGTGTGACTTCAATGCTAACTGGGTTGTAATGGTTCATGCTGGAATCCAAATGATAAATTGCTCCATATAATTTGGCTTATAGCTTCTGCATTACCTCCCTTTAATCTAATCGTTTCTGACTTTTATTTTAAGTGGCCTATAATCGTTTGTCTTTAATGAATGACGCACAATTTGAAACTTTTTATATATATATAGTTAATGAATTTGACGCATAATTCATAGCTTGCTAAATTCTGGTTTGTTGGTGATGAGTTCGGGGAAAAATATATTAACACCCAGTTTAACTAAATAAATCCGGGATAACTTAACAGGTCCGGGATAAGAACCTATGATAAGAACTAGGTTGTGTACTCAAACTTCCGCTGCAACCCTCCACTTCATAGACATGCTTCAGAAGACAGGATTCAATGCTATTATTTGGTGTAATTTTTATCTACTGCGTGGATCTCAATGCTTTATGCAAGCATTCGTGGCCCACAAGTGTATAGAATTTCTCATTAACCACCAAAAACAAGAGGGATACTGAACATACAACATAGATGTATACGACGAAATTATATTTTCTTCTCCGACCATCAATATTTCTGAGAGACCTCTCTGCGTGGATGCAGCTTACAACTCAAAAAATCTTCTCTCCTCTTTACAAATACTTAACTCGAATATTGGAGGGTTCCTTGATCCCATGCGTCAGATGACTTGAGAAGTTCAAATTCATCCGTCATACTTTGCTGCTTGATCTCCAAGCCCAATAGCCCATCAACTTCTTAAGAGGCTACAAAAAAAAACTCGAGTCGCGAGTTGGGGTTTTATGTTTTTTTGAGTTTATGGTTTGGATTAACTTTCTTTTATAAAGATTCATCTTTCCAATAAAGTTCAAGATAAACAGTCTTCTTCCTCCCTTGAATTCTTAAACCTGAGGTATGCATTAATGGCATGCGATTCCAAATCCCTTGACAGAACTTCAAGTGACGTTACTAATTAAATTAACTATAGATAACTTGCAATATAATATATTTCTTTGATTAATTCTGGGCCAGAGAACCCCGTGTTTTTCTTACCCAAGAATAATGTAGTAGCTGGAATCCATAAGATGGTCATGCTGATAGACAACATTGAAGGAGTGAATTTAATTCTTACCTTGAAATTTGTCCATGCATGTTCTTCATGTTTGACTGCGAGGTGGCACGAGCCTTGATCACATATATAGCTAGAGTGACATGAGCCTCATTTTCCATGTCATGCGTCGAATTTATCCTAGTTTTCTTTGAAAAGAAAGGCATCTAAAAGTTAAATCTTCATAGGATAAGAAACGATTGGCATGTTCAGTGCCATTGGTTAACAAAAACCGATAACTTAGTGAGCCTGGAACGAAACCAGCAGTAAGGGTGGGAAAAAGAAGAATAAAATTTTGTTGCCTTTGGATTTCTAGTTTTTTCTACCTAAATCTGTACACGTACAATTTCTACATATTTTAAGTCTTTTTTTAATCCCATATTTCCTACTAGCTAGAGACTATACCATAACTTCAAAATTTCTTAATTGATTTGTATACTGAGATGGAGGGGACCTAGAAATTGAAGTTTGGAGGGGAAAAACTAATAATAAATGAAGGGTATTTAAATGAAGAACTAAAATATACAGGGCTAGAGTTAAAATATGAAAAGTTTTAGAGGGGGGCCATTATGATCCAGCCTTAGACTTCAGGGTGCATTCTTGAGTGTTTGAAGGCTTCAGGGGTGCTATGTCACCTCCAAAATTAAGCTATGGCTGCGGCCTAGCTCACACCCCCACGTAGGACGCGAGGAAGGGTCGTGTTAATGTATACCTATTTGATATTTTTGTCCGATCAAATCTGTGGTACCAAACTTGTAATGTGCATCGTTTGACGACCTGTCGGTCAAACTTGCACTGAATGCAAAAGGATTCCGCATGCAATTATTGTCCACTTAAACAGAAATGAATTTGGTCATTTGCGGTCCATGGCCATGAATTTATTAAAAATTCTCAAGGACAGGTGTTCTTTTCGGCCATGTCTTCTGTACAAGGAAGAGTAAGAAGGAAAAAACAAGCTAAGCGCATCTTTGAATCGTCCCTTGCTCAAAGGGTACACTAAGATGCCAGCAATGCTAAAATGCTAACGTTAACGTGGATTACACTGTTTTGTTTTGATATATTAGTTTTATTATTTTACTTGAATTCAAAAAAGTAATCTACCTACCTATCAGATTTAATAGTTTTATCGATGAAATTTTTTTATCGATATTTACACTAATAATTTATTTGTAATTATTTTTCTGATAGGATTATCATGGACGGGTCATAAAATATCCGTCAAAAACCAAATATATATATAAAATTTCGTTAGTGAATAAGTGTGATATTTCTAATAATTCTTTCTTTAATTGGCATATCATGATATGGACAATTAATTAAGTGGTGGAGGAACGACTTCAAAAGTTTTAAGTAGATAAAAAATGCTTCTACCTAGCCAAGACTTGCAATTT
>Ga0307515_10020631_pt1 | contig 11738 bp, 3 predicted proteins | sample 17_EM_MG_FD_194513 | JGI IMG/M metagenome (GOLD analysis project Ga0307515, IMG submission 194513) | Populus trichocarpa ectomycorrhiza microbial communities from riparian zone in the Pacific Northwest, United States - 17_EM | ecosystem: Host-associated > Plants > Roots > Unclassified | place...
CGAGTGAGCCGTATCCCGGGGCACGAAATACGTATAGTATCGTATGCTCTTTGGGATGGTGGTGACTGTCGATTGTATGAAGCAGACTACGTGGTCTATATACTGATGCGTCCTCCCCCTGATTAGTTAGTGCTTTATAAGTGCACCAGACGCGTAAGCGAGTGGTTGGTGCACCGAACGCGTAAACGCGTACCTGGCGTACCGAACGCGTAGGCACGCGGTTAGTACGATAGGTGCTGTAATTATACATATATATATATAGCCTATACGTAGCCTACATAATTAGCTATTAATTAAATTTACCTTTTTATTTATAAGAATATTAAAGTCTTTTAAGATTAGTAATATTATAGTATTATATAATACGCGTATAGTAAGACTTTCCTTAGGTAAACTTTTTATAAAATAAATTATTATATAATAATTTTTTCGCATTACTAGAGCTTAAGCGAAAATGAAACGAGATAGGAAAATTAATAGTAAGCGTTAAGCTCGGTATTAAATATATAGGCTACGCGTAAGCTACGTATTAAAAACGTTAAATATATTAACTATATTAACCATAGCCATTTAGTAGCTAATTGACGTAGCTAAAAATATTTAATTTCACTTAATAAGTACTTTAAATTTTAGCCTACAAATATTTTCCTAATATTACTCCTAAGATATAGACTTATTTAAATTATTTTTTATACCTTAATGTCGGTATACTCGCATTATCAACGTGCACGAATATCACTTGTAGTGGTACGTATGCTGTGTTGAAGTTGGTAGTTGATTATATCTTGAAGAAAGGGGTTACTTTAAAGTCAGATAGCTAGTCTTACTTTATGGTCTCGTGACCACGTCACGTAATTAACGTTCCGACACTAGAGCAACTCTAAAAAGAAGGCTAATCTACACTCTAAAGTTAAGTTTTTTAGACTATTCGTAGCGTATACGCAATAGTTAGCTCTTCCGTCTATAATACGTAATAGCTTCTACGTATAATAGTACTAGAGCGTCGTCTGCCAAATTCTGCCATGCCGTTAAACTAGCTAATTAGGATTTTCTATACCCGGTATAGAAAATCGCTATTAGCTTGCCTGCTACTAGCGCCTTAGCGGCTGGCTCTATATAGTATAAGCCCGTTATACCTAGTTATATAACGCTAGACTAGGGCTAAATCCGTCCGTTTAACCCACCCTACGGCCCGTAATTTAACTTGATTTGTGTTAATAAGCTATAATAGTGCTATATAGGGCTTACCCTTTGTTATAGCGTCCGTAGGGTTGGTGTCTCTATTAATCTACTTAACTTTAGTAATCTGTCTTCGTTTGTAAGCTTAGCGAAGGTATATTATATTAATTATTAAGCGTTTCTCTTACGTAGTTTCTAGTCGGACGAGATAGTTGTATAAAGATTTTAAATTAGTACAAAGAATGAGTAGTAGGTTAACCTATAGGACCTTATCTAGCGTAGATTTAATTATAGCGCCTATGTCGAAACTGTGCGCTATACCGTATAGCTCTAAGGCTAATACACTCCTAGTAACTTTTTTACACTTAATTAAAGACTAGTAGACGATATTTGCCTTATTTGAGGCGTCTGCTAGTATAAGTACGTAGCCGATTTGCGAAGATAGGTCCTTATTATTGGCGAAGGAAGCGTCCGTAAATACTAGGAGTTGTAAGGTATTAGCGTCTAGCTTAACGAACTTTAGGCCTCTATTTACGTTCTTAATCTGCCAGCTTAATTGCTTATTAAGGCTCTTTGCATTGTCTTTAACTAGGTTAATTGCCTAGGCAGTAAGGGATAGGTTAAATAAGGCCTCTAGCTAATAGACTAAGGCAATATAGGCTCCTCTGGCGCGTTAAGCGATATATTAGTCCTTTAGTATAAGCAGACTACGCGTAACTCCTCTGGAGCTAGTGCTGTCTACTAGTATAGTGTTAACCACACTTAGGTTCTCACACTGGCGCTTTTGCGTTAGCGTAATACTCCTGTCTTGTGTTAATTAAATAAGCCCTCTATTAAACTTAATTGGTGTATTAGCGGTTAGTTGCTCTCGCTCCTTAGCTATAAATTCGGCCTTATGTAGTTCGCTTTGTTTAGCCTTTATAAAGGTATTATCTACAAGGAATAGTGTATTATTAGTCTATAGGCCAATAATTCTGAAAGGCTTATTGCTGTAAAGTAAGTAAGGGTCGTACGTGGACTGGTCTATTTGCAGCTAATTAATGTGGTGTAAATGGTAGGTCTTAAACCAGTAGTTTCCAGCTTTAGGTACTCTGTAAAGTAGCCTTACAACCTTTAGAACGGAGTCCGTATTAATTCCTAATTATTTATTTAGCTTATATAGTGGTTGTACATAGAACTCGCGGTTTAGGTTTATAGTAGACTGGACGTAGGCTTATAAGATGTCTCGGAGGTAGAGTTGTATCTACGGTAGCATAGCAGCGATATAGAGAATTAGCCGCTGGCTAACTCGTTAAATTATTAGTGACTAAGTAAGAATTAGCTCTTTCTCTAAGTTATTATAGGCCTATATAATAAGTTGTGATTTCTTAAAGGCTTTATCGGTTCCCTTATTCTTAATCTTATTAATAAACTATAAATTAAAGAGTCTGACCCCCTTTAGTATATTATATAGTTTGATAATCTTAAAGACGCCTTTCTTGAGTAGGCCTGTGACCTCCTTTTGTCGTAAAGCGCTAAATTAAGTATTACTATCGTTCTATAAGTAAATAGTAGTGCTAGCCGTATCTGCGGTATTATCGTCCTGTAAGTAGATAGCAATATCCGCAATATCCGCAATATCTGTAATATCCGCAATATCCGTAATATCACCCGTGGAAGCGCCTATATCTATTATAGTATCCGTAACAGCTGCGTTTGTGACGGCCGTAAGCAATAGGTATTTATGGGGGCGACCTCTGCCTCGCCTTAGCGGTAGCTGTAGTTTAGCCTTAGGTAACGATTAAGGTTTAGCTGGTGAAGGTACTGGTTTATCTAATTTAACAGATTCTTATGGTTCGACTGGGTCTTATAGGTCCAGTAGGTAAAGTTTTATAACTGTAAAACGGAAGGTCGTAGGCCTATTTAGTAGCTTTACGGTATAGGTCTCGCTGTTAATAGTGAGCAGTATATATAGTCCGTCCTAATAGCCGCTTTAGCTAGTATTACACTCTCTCTAGACTAAGACAGGCGAACTAGGTGGGAGGCCGTAAATAGCGTTAGTTTGTAGTCCATTTCGCATATTAAGAGCGTTAGCGATCTATTGTTTAGCTTATAGTTTCTGGATTTCCATTATTGCTTTCTTAATGGCCGCAGCTCGCTGTGTAACTGAAGGTGATGGCGCGTCTAATTTAACCATTTGGGGGTAGGCTCCAAAGACTAGGAGTGTAGGGACTAGGCCTTCTGGGCCAGCCGTATTATTAATAGCTTTAAAGGCCATTTATAGGGCTATCTCCTTGCTAATTTTAGGGATTTTAGTTGTAATGATTTAGTAGGCTCGTCGTAGCGGACCATAGTAGCGTTCTACCATTTTAATGGAATTGTGTGATTCGACTGGAACTAACTTTATAGTTGCTCCTATAGTGGCAGCGTAGTGCTTAAACTCCTTACTGACAAAGTTCTTCCTAGCGTCTATAGTGATTAAGTCTAGTAGTCCTAAATAGCTGTTGATCTAGCATATTTGAAGAACATCTTAAGTGTGCTTGGCGCTAATGTCTTATAGCTATCTACTAGTTTAAAATTGAGTTGCTTTGTTAACTACGTATAGTAGGGGGGAGCCGCTAATATACATAATGTCGACAATGATATTATAATTGAAATTGACGTTGTCTTGTAAGGTAAAGCGAAATCTACCTAGAGATCTGCTATGCTTCTAGCAGTAGTGGCAGAGTCTAGTTAGTTCTTTAATAGCAGATCTATTAGTGTTATAGCCATGGCCAGTCTTGTTAAGAAGCTTTTGCAGTCTATTAACTAACGGGTAACCAAATTGACGGTGTAGACGTTGTAGTTTTACGTTAGTTAAGTAGCAAGGGTTCGTATTAAAAGACTTAACCAAATAAGACTGTAGGGAGAAGCTCTATAGGAGAAATGGGTGGCTAAATCGTCTAACTACTGGCACCTTTTTAGTGCGAGTGATGATGACGTCTTTTAGGTTATCGTATTTAATATAAAGTCTATCTATATCTGCTAAGCAAAGTAGGAAGGGAGTATCTGCTTTAACGATGTGGAATTATACCTTACCTATAGGGCTGTTGACGTCTATAGTTCCGATAGACGTAGAGGCTCTAATCCTAAATTAGACAGTTACTTGGCCCTTAGTTAACGTATTAAGACTTATAGACTTGTCTACGGCCTATAGAGCTTAGAATTAACTATAGCTAGCTATAGACTTGCGCGAAGCACCTGTATTAATTATAATTTCTATAAAGACCGTTAAGGTGTATTATAACGCTATGGCTATAGCCATATTGTAGGTAAATAGGTCGGTCTCCGTGTAAGTTTCTATGGTAAGTTTTAAAGCCGTAAGTAGGTATATACAAGCCTTATTAGCTAGCTCTACGCTTATAGAGGTTACTTTCTCCATAGTAAGTATTCTAAAGGTAGTGATATAGGTAGAACTATTATTAGGTTCTCCAGCATCGCTTCTAGAGTTGTTAGCGTCTTATATATAGGCTTTAAAGTCTAAATTATTATCTTTATTTCTTTCGCAAGCAGCGACGTATTGCTTAAAGTGGTTATCAAAATTGCCCTTATTGCGACCCTTAATATCAGTAAAGCGTCTCTTATAGTTGTCTCTGGACCGACTACGCTCCTCCTCTATGTGTTTCTATAAACGGCAGTCCTCCTTCTTGTAGACGTAGCACTTAGCCTTTAGTCTACCGTTGGATCTATAGGGGCGATTGCTGCCATAGCGATTAGTGTTTCGGTCTCGATTTTGGTTATTTTGGTAATAGCGTTAATCCGTAAAGAAGGCTTAATAAGACGATCTTATTAAGGCCTATGGGGGGTGTTCTTTTTCCTATATAATAATGGAGGATTATAGCTTGCTAATTAACTAAGAGAGGTCTTCTAAAGGGTTAAAGACAGCAATACGGCATGCTAGTACTCCCTAGAAAGCAGTAACTAGCTTATTTATAAGAATGCGGTTTGTACGGAAGTCTAGGTATAATCCATAGCGTTACTTTAGCAGCTTATCTATAAGTAGTTGGAAGTTCTAATAGATTAACTTATTAGGGTTCTCATCCATAACTCCTTGGAGGGTTATACTGTTCCACTCTGTAAGGTTCTTGCGGTAGTATTCTAGCCCTTTAAAGAACTATCGTATATGGTTATAGGCTTTAGTAAAAGGTCTTAACTTAAGGTTGCTGTTATAGTAGTAGTCCTAAGCAAGCCCTTTTAGTATGCTAGGGAATGCCACTATATAGCCTTCTAGTAGTAAGCTAGATCTCTTATAGATGTTATAGAAGATAGTTAGCTTAAAGTTAAAGCTATTATTAACTCTGTTATACTTTTAGTTGTCTATATAGATCTTTGTAATTATAGCCACCTACTTACTATATCTAGGTCCTTGCTTAGGTCCTTACTCTATATTAGGCACAGCTGGTTTAGGTAGTGTATATATATATAGTTGCTGCGGTTACTATAGCTGCTGCGGTTACTACTTTCTTAGCTATAGCAATTGGTTAATAAGGGCGTGGATTTAGTTATAATTAAAGGATTAGGAACCGGGAGGGGTAGTAGGGGTAGCGGGGGCAGCGGTTAGGGTAGCTAGCGGTGCAGCGATTGGTGTAGGTCCGGGGGGGGTAGTAGGGGTAGCGGGGGCAGCGGTTGGGGTAGCTGGCGGTACAGTAATTGGAGTAGCTGGTAGTGCAGCGATTAGAGTAGCTAGTGGTAGTAGGGGTGCAGCAAGCTTATTTAAGGTCGAATTAAGTCGGTCTTATAGAGCCATAGTAATTATTAGCTTAATATTATTAAGGGCTAGACCAATCTCTTCGTCCGTCTACTCGTGAAACTCTTCTTTATTAGCGACGTCTGTTAGCACTTTACTAAGGGAGTATCTCTTATCTTACTTAACAATATATACTCCTCTCTTAACTAGGTATTTACGGATCCTTATTCTAGTATTAGATCGTACTTATATAAAGAGCTCTAGTATAAAGTCCTTAAAGTCTTCCTAGAACACTATCCACAATAAAGAGTCTGTAAGGTCATCTTATGTATATAAGTGCATCTTAGTCTCCATATACTCCATTAGATTAACATTTATAGCCGTCTCCAAGTCAATTCCGTAGCTATACTTAGCAATTCTCTCCTTCTAATTAATTTCTATATTATCGTATCTTTGTGTATATTATGGTTTAGAATTAAGTAGAGGTTCTAGAGGTTTAAGTTTAAGGTTAAGGTTTAAGGTTGGGGTCAAGGTTAAGGTCAAGGTTAAGGTAAGGGTGTAAAGGTAAGGGTGTAAAGGTGTGTACGTGTCCTATTAACGAATCTACAGTTCTTAGGTACTGTAGACGATTCTTAGCAGAGATACGGTCCTCTAGGCGATCTAACGCGTTAATAGTTAAGTTAATACATGGTTTTAAGCTTTAAGGGTCCTCTAGGTAATCTAACGCATTAGTAAGCTAATACATGGTTTTAAGCTTTAAGGATAACGTAGCTCTCTCTAAGTAAAGATACGGTTCTCTAGGCGATTTAACGTATTAGCAGTTAAGCTAATACGTGGTTTCAAGCTTTAAGGGTAATATAGTTTTCTCCTTTAACTAAAATAGGGCAATAGCTCTACGATCTAACGCGTTAACAGTTAAGCCAATGCGTGGTTTCAAGCTTTGCTATTACGTATTTCCTAATCTATACGTCTATTAATTAGTATTAGTATACTCGCATTATCAACGTGCACGAATATTACTTATAGTAGTACATATGCTGTGTTAAAGTTGGTAGTTGATTATATCTTAAAGAAAGGGGTTGCTCCAAAGTCAGATAGCTAGTCTCACTTCGTGGTCTCGTGACCACGTCACGTGATTAACGTTCCGACATTAATAGTTAAGCTTATAGCTAGGCCGTTCTATTTTTTAGTTTTTTATTATAATCTAAACTATATTACCTACTATTCTATTAATTTTTAGGCCTTTTTTAGATTTATATAGGCTACTATCTAGGTTTCTTCTAAGCGCTTAGTGTACTACTAGGCTTTTTTATAGGAAAAATTTTCGTATATATATCCACCTATTTCTACTAACTTAGCAACTAGGGATTAACTATAAAACGGCAATCTAATAGCAATTTGCCACATTCTACTATATTCTACTAAGTCCACTAAATCCTATTAAGTTCTGCTAGGACTACTACCTAAATCCTATTTTACCCCGTATATATATTAACTAAGCAACTAAGCTAATAATATATACCCTTTCTCCCTATCTCCTTACCTTCTTTCCTTATATAGCGTCTTAGCTTTATTATATAGTTTGTATATATAGCTTAATAATACCTACTTTGCTATATATTATCGCCGCTTATACTTACTTTATAACAGCTCCTTCAGAGCCTTATTTAGAATCTTTATATAAGATTAAAATACTGTAAATATTAAAGGAGGCTTTATGTTTACCAGAAACTCCTTATTAGCGTTAGGTATTAACGGTTAAAATAACTTAACACTAAAAGCTAAGATGTATTAATTAGTTAAGAAACTAAAGGGCGTATAAGTACTACTATTAAAGTTTATATTTGACCTTAAATATAACGCATTTAGAGAGGCTATTTGGTATAAGATACGGTGGGTTATATATAGTAACCACTAGGTAGTAAATATTAACTATAACTATATATATACCGTGGTAGTGACCTTAACTATATATAGGATTCTATTAGCGTTAATTGCGGTATATAACCTTAAGGCTTACTAGATTAACGTTATTACAGCTTTCCTAGATAGCTTTATAAGGAAGCACTCTATATATATATAATAGCTAAAAGGATTTAAAGATAATAACTATATGTTGATTTATCTATTACTAAAGGTAATAACGTACTTAATAAGCAAGTCGGCTATATAAGCGAGTCGGCCACCCCACTGTAACGGAACCTTGTAGCAAGTACTACAGTAGGTCCTGTTATTGGGCTAGGTATATAGGTGAAGCGTAAAGTCAACAACGTAATAATAACTAGTAGAGTAGTTACCTAACAGATTAACTCTAATTATATTCTGAGAATTACTATAAGGAAGGAACTATCTAGGTAGGGATTAAGGGTCCTTAAATACACAACCGTACTCCTATAAAATCCTTCTTATACGTAATATACGTGATATACGTAATATATATAACGTTCCTTCTATACTTTATATATCCCACATATCACATTATATAACCTTAGTTACTATTCCTCGTTATATAGTTCTACCGGCTCTATCCTAGACCGTGCCTATATTAACTAACTAGCTTCTTCTAACTCCTCTCTAAGTAGTTATAATATTGTACTTAAAGCGTCCGTAACACCATCTCCCTTCTCTCTATCTTTGTCCTTAAAGATTCCTAATATCTCTAAGTTGTTTACTAGAGGTATAATATCCGTCTAATTAATTTAGTTAATATTGTTACTTATAATACCTCTAAAGGTTTTTAAGCCTCCTTCTTCTTTATAGGTGCAGCGTTGTGCTCGCACTATTGCTTTAATACTATCGCTAGGTAAAATAATACTATCTCTATATTCTCGTTATACGAAAGAGGGGTTAGTCTATATTGCGCTAGCAAGTCCTTTATCTTAGCAACCCTTTTTTTATTTAGAGTGCACTAAAGCGAATATTTGTTTGTTCTATAACGTTTACTCTATATCTAACGCTAAGTATACACGTTCTATAACTCTTAATAGTTATTAAGTTCCCTAAGTAATTTGTTATAGGGTTTTATATTTAATCTACTACTACAAAACTTGATAGTAAGCTCTTAAGCGCTCTAAATAAACTGCGTTATTTGCGGGAAGCGGAGCAAGAGGCTACGGCTACTTAACAGCGTGCCCTTAAAGCTCGTCTCTCTGCTTCTACCTATCTTCTTTATCTTAAAAAGGTTTATAAAAAGGTTTATTTTAAGGAGTAAAAACTTATAGAACAAGGTCTATAGGAACTTAGTAATAAAAAAACGGATTCTTTTCTAATAGCGAAGGAAACAACTCTAAGTAGTTCAGCAATCGCTCTTCCTAGGTCCCCCTTAGGTAACTTATTCTTTAGTAATTCTTTTTTAATATTACCTAACCTATTCTCTTCCGATACTTCTATACCTTTCCTATAACATTCTTTAAATTTTTTAGTAGTTCCTAGGTAGTCTTATTATAGCCTATTTACTTAACCTTATACTATATTTTATTATTAACGTCCTTATAACTAACGATCTTTAAAACTTACTATTTATCTTCCTCTTATCCTCTATACGTGTCTGCTTTATAAACTAGTAAATTAATATTCCCGTATACTAGCTCTAGCATTACAATATATTATATAGGGTAGATCTTTATCTTAGCTAGTAGGTTTAACTTAAATATAACTGGTAAAATCTTTTAACTAATTTTAAAAGGTCCTAGTCTAATATAGTCTAACTTCTTACTTAGTTATTAACTCTTAAAATTTTTATATAGTAGCTACACTTTATCTCCCTCCTTAAGATCTGGTCCCTTAGATCTCTTAGTATTATAGTATTTCTTTATTCTTTGCTATACTACCTTAGCTGTTTCTATAAGGTTCTTATAAAGATTTATTAATATCTCTATCCTTTACTTAGCTATACTACTTGTCTTCTTTACTTAATATAGCGATAGCGATATTCTTAGCTTATATCTATAATTCGCCTTAAATAGTAACGTACCTATTCCTTCTTATGGTGTTACATTATATACAAACTATATAACTAGTAATAGTAATACCTAATTATTCTGCGCGTAATTAATATAATATTTTAGATACTACTCTAGTATCTAATTTAATCTTTCTATTTAACCGTCTGTCTGCGGGTGATATACGGTAAAAGTTACTGCTTAAACTCCTTACTCTGCTAAGAATACCTCCTAGAATGCTACTACGAATCTTAGATCTCTATCCAATATAATTTTACTTAGTGCTCTATATCTTGCAAACACTTCTTTAATATAGATTCTAGTAATATCTTCCGCTAATATTTCTTCTATACACGCTATAAAGTATCCCTACTTTATAAGCTTATCTACTATTACTAAAATCGTATCGTAATCTTATCCGGTAATAGGATCTCTTAATTTTAGCAACTTAATAATAAAGTCCTATAATATAACCTCCTATAGTCTCTCTAGTATTTTAATAGGTTATAGCCCTCCGTATAGCTTATACCTTATTAGTTTATTTCTTTAGTAATTTAGATACTTTTTAATAACCTTTCTAGCTATCCTCTAGATTCCGTTAATAATATACTCCTCTTAAAGTCTTAACACTAAGCCTATAGCTCCGTTATATCCTTAAGTTAGTCCTTTATAGAAATCTTCTATAAATTACTCTGCTATGCTTCTTAGGATATACTTCGCTTCTCGGTTTTCGTATATATCCATCTATAGATCTTCTAGCTATACTTTTAGAATTCTTTATACCTAAAAGCTTTCTAGTAACTTATAGATTTTCTCTAATTCTTCTTAAGTTATTATAATTTTCGGATAATTATACCTAATTAATCTATTTATATCTTTTTATAATAAAGCCCTTAATGGCTTTTTATTATTTTATAGTTTAGCCTTTTAACTTAGAGTATCCGCTCTTATATTGTCTGTACCCTTAGTATACTAAATCTTAAAATAGTATTCTATAAGCATCTCTGCCTATCTAACCTATCTTTAGTTAAGTTCCTTTATTATTAGAAATCCTATTAGGTTTTTATAATCTATCTTAACTATAAATAGTTTCTCTGTACCTTATAAGAATGCTCTCTATTTCTTTAGTGCTGTAACTATACCTAATAACTCCTTATTATAGATGTTATAGTTCAGTTCCGGTAGTGTTATCTTTTAACTATAGTATACTACTAGGTACCATCTATCTAGATACTTCTGTATAAAGTATGCCCCTAATATAAAGTCTAATGCATCTATCTTAACAACCGTTTTTAGTCCTAGTTAATAGATCTTAAGAACTGGCTCCTAGGTAAACAACCTTTTAACTTCTTTAAATAGTTCTTATTATTCCTATCCCCATACCTATAGTTCTTCTTTCTTCGTTAACTACGTAAATAGCTTAATATCCTTTAACTATTGCGCTATAAACCTTCTATAGTAATTGCAAAACCCTAGAAACGATCTTAACTATATAACGTTCTCTAGTTCTTGCCAATTTACTATAGCCTTAATCTTCTTTAGATCTATACTAAGTTGGCCTAGTTTAATAATAAATCCAATAAAATCTATCTTCCTAGTAAAGAACTTATATTTCTTAATTACTACTAGCATCTATTCTTCTTATAGTCTCTTTAAAACCCATTTAACGTGTTCTCTATATTCTTCCTTAGTTATTAAATAGATAATAATAATATTAAGGTATACTATAACAAATTTATCCAAATATTCTCCTAATATATTATTAATTCACTTCTAGAACGTTACTGGTGCGTTTATAAGCCCGAATTATATAACTAATAGTTTATATAGTCCTTCCTTTAACCTAAAGGCTGCCTTTTATTTATTACCTTCCTTAATTCTAATCTAATGGTACGCCTATCTTAGATCTATCT
>Ga0307515_10020632_pt1 | contig 11738 bp, 10 predicted proteins | sample 17_EM_MG_FD_194513 | JGI IMG/M metagenome (GOLD analysis project Ga0307515, IMG submission 194513) | Populus trichocarpa ectomycorrhiza microbial communities from riparian zone in the Pacific Northwest, United States - 17_EM | ecosystem: Host-associated > Plants > Roots > Unclassified | place...
CTCCCGCAAGGGCACCGAGGCGCTGGCTAACCCGTACGCGAGCCTGGTCTTTCCCTGGTTCCCCATGCAGCGGCAAGTAATCGTCGCGGGTGCGGTCGAGAAGGTCACTCGCGCCGAGACCGAGGAGTATTTCGCGTCCCGGCCGCGGGACTCGCAGCTTGGCGCCTGGGCCAGCCCGCAGTCGCGGGTGCTGCCGGATCGGGCCGCGGTCGACGCCGGCCTGGCCGCGGCGATCGAGCGGTTCGGCGCCGAGGGTGCCGTGCCGGCCCCGCCGCACTGGGGTGGCCTGCGGGTCGTCCCCGAGACGGTCGAGTTCTGGCAGGGCCGCAGCAGCCGCTTGCACGACCGGCTGCGCTTCCGGCGTACCGAAGAACCTGCGATTTGGGTGTTGGAGAGGTTGGCTCCGTGACGGAGGAGCCGCTGACCGAGGAGACCGAACGAATAGCCGAACGCAAGGGCTGGATGATCGATCTCCGGCCGTTGCGGGTGGTCGCCTACCGGCGGATGTGGATCGGCAACGGGGTTTCGTTCTTCGGCTTCCAGTTCACCAGCGTGGCCGTGCCGGTGGAGATGTTCGCGATCACGCACTCGTCCGGCTGGGTGGGGTTGCTGGGCGTTGCCGGCCTGCTCCCGTTGCTGGTCTTCGGGCTCTGGGGTGGCGCTGCGGCCGACGTGGTCGACCGCCGGCGGTTGCTGCTCGCCGGCTCGCTGCTGGCCTGGCTGTCCACGCTTGGCCTGCTGGTGCAGGCGCTGCTCGGCGCGGGTAACCCGATGCTGCTGCTGGCGCTGGTCGCCGTGCAGTCCGCGGGCTTCGCGATCAGCTCGCCCGCCCGGCAGGCGATCGTTCCGCGGATCGTGCCGGCCGCCCTGGTGCCGGCGGCGAACACGCTCGGCTTCACGACCACCCCCGCGGGCGGCGTGCTCGGCCCGCTGGCCGCCGGCCTGATCTTCGGGGCCTACGGGACCAACGCCGGCGTCACGGTCGCGTACGCGGTGGATGCCCTGCTTTTCACCATCACGTTCTGGGCGACCTACCGGCTGCCACCGATCCCGCCGATCGTGCTCGCGGCGGACGAGCGACGACCGACGGCCGGCTTACACGGCATCGCCGACGGGCTGCGCTTCCTGGTCACCAAGCCGGTCCTGCTGCTGTCGTTCGGCGTGGACATCGTCGCGATGGTGTTCGCCATGCCCCGCGCGCTGTTTCCCGAGGTGGCCCTGGACCGGTTCGGCGGCGGCCCGGCGGTCGGCTGGCTGTACAGCGCGATCGCGATCGGTTCGGTCGTCGGCGGCCTGACCTCGGGCTGGATCGGCCGGGTCAAGCGGCAGGGGGTCGCGCTGGTGATCGCGGTGGTCGGCTGGGGCGTGGCGATCGGCTTCTCCGGCTTGGCCCGGTCGCTTTGGCTGATGGTGCTGCTGCTGGCCGTGGCCGGCGCGGCCGACCTGGTCAGCGCGGTGTATCGGCAGTCGATCCTGCAGACCTTCGCGCCGGACCGGCTGCGCGGCCGGCTGCAGGGCGTCTTCACGGTCGTGGTGGCGGGTGGACCCCGGCTGGGTGATCTGCGCGCGGGCGCCACCGCAGATCTGACCGGGGCGACCGCCTCCTGGGCCGGCGGCGGCTTCGTGGCGGCCGGACTGGCCGCGGCGCTCGCGGTGACCTTTCCGGCGCTGCTGCGCTACCGGCCGGGCAGCAACGCCGACGCGGACCGAAATCCGGCGCTGCTGCGCTACGGGCCTGGCGACGATGCTGGTGCGGAGCGGAAATCGCCACCCGAGACTGGGGTGGACCGATAGCCACCACCCTCCGGTCGGCGCCGGGGCCAACAGATAGTGTCCTGCTCATGACGAGCGCCGCACCCGCGAAATCTGGCACGCAGTGGACCATCGAGTCCGGGGAGCACCGGGCGACCTTGGTGGAGGTCGGCGGCGTGCTGCGCAGTTACGCAGCGGGCGAGCGGGAAATCCTGGACGGGTTTTCCGCTGACGAGTTGTCGCCCGCTTCGGCCGGGCAGGTCCTCGCGCCGTGGCCCAACCGGATCCGCGACGGGCATTACACGTTCGAGGGAACGGCCTATCAGTTGCCGCTCACCGAGCCGGCCCGGCACAACGCGATCCACGGGCTGACCAACTGGTCCCGCTGGGTGCTCGCCGAGCGGACCGCCGACTCGGTGACGCTGGAGTTCGACCTGCCGGCCCAGGTGGGCTACCCGTGGTCGCTGGTGCTGCGGAGCCGGTGGAGCGTGTCGGCGGCCGGGCTGCGCTGCGACCAGGAGGTCACCAACACCAGCGGGGCGAACGCGCCGTGGGGCTACTCGGTGCACCCGTATCTGCGGCTCGGCGGCGTGTCCGTGGACGACACCGTGCTGCGCGTGCCGGGCCGGACCAGGGTGCTCGCCGACGCCCGGCTGCTGCCGATCGGCGCGGTCAAGGTCACCGGTTCCGAGTTCGACTTCAGCGAGCCGCGCCGGATCGGCACCCTAATCCTGGACACGACCTTCGGCGACATCGAGTACGAGGCCGAGGGCGGCTCGTCTGTCACCATCTCGGCGCCCGACGGCTCCGCCGAGGTGACGGTCTGGGGTGACGAGCAGTTCAAGTGGTGGCAGGTCTTCACCGGTGACACGCTGCACGGCGAGCGGTTCCGCCGGTCCGTTGCGATCGAGCCGATGACCTGCCCGCCGGACGCGTTCCGCTCGGGCCGGGATCTGATCGTTCTCGAGCCCGGCCAGACCTGGTCGGCTAGCTGGGGCGTGCGGCCGTAACCATGGAGTTCGACGAGGTGGTCCGCCGGCGGCGGATGGTGCGCACGTACGACCCGGACCGGCCGGTGCCGCCCGAGATCGTGGACAAGATCATCAAGCACGCGCTGCGGGCGCCGTCGGCCGGCTTCTCCCAGGGCTGGGGCTTTCTCGTGTTGACCGGCCGGGCGGATCGCGACCTGTTCTGGTCGTCGACGACCGAGGATGACGCCGAGACCGCCGCGGCCGGGGAGGGCTCGTGGCTGGAGCGGATGCGGTCCGCGCCGCTGATCATCGTCGCGCTATCCAACAAATCGGTTTATCTGGACCGGTATGCCCAGGACGACAAGGGCTGGACCGATCGTGACGAATCGCACTGGCCGGTACCGTACTGGGATATTGACACGGGGTTTGCGTCGCTGTTGATGCATCTGACCGCAGTGAACGAAGGGCTCGGGTCCTGTTTCTTCGGGCTTCCAGTCGAGACAATCCCGGCATTTAAGACAGCATTTGGGGTACCTGAGGAGTACGCGCCGATCGGTGCTCTCACAGTGGGCTACCGTGCAGCGGACAAGAGGTCACCGTCACTGCGCCGCGGACATCGCCCCGTGGACGATGTGGTGCATTATGGCCGGTGGGCTGGGTAAGCGCGGGAAGGTACCGGAGGGGAGCGTGCCGTCGTGATCTTCAAAGCGGTACGGGACGGAGCGCCGTACCCCGATCATCACACGACGTTAAAAAGGTGGTCGGAGATACCGCCGCGCCCAATCCGGCTGGCCGATCTGATCACCACGAAACGCGAGCTGGCCCTCGACAAGCTGCTCGCCGAGGATTCGACCTTCTACGGCGACCTGTTTCCGCACGTGGTGGAGTATCAGGGCGCCTTCTATCTGGAGGACGGCCTACACCGGGCGCTGCGCGCGGCACTACAGCAGCGTAACCAGATCCATGCCCGGGTTTTGGTGCTCTAAACCGCGACGAAACCGCAATCGACCCGTCCGCCGGCTCACGAGCTGCGAGTGTCGTACCCCTTCCGTACCGTAGGCACCAAGAGGGAGGGGTGACCGATCGATGGCTAAAGAGACTGACGTCGACGACCCGACGCGGGAGTATCCGGCGTATGAGCCGGGCCGTGCCGAGCCCACCGAGCCCACCGGGCCCACGGTGGAGCCCGAGCCGGCCGCCGAGCCGACACCGGTCGGGCGCAGCGGTTTCGCCCGGTTGCTGGTCTTCACCGGGGTGGTGTTCGCGCTGATCGTGGCCACGTGCTTCGGGCTGCGCGCGATCAACGTGCTGCCCAGCTTCGACAACCCGTTCTCCGACCAGACGACCGACCGCAGCCAGCCTGTGCTGTTGCAGTCCATGCGTGACCTCAGCCGCTACGTGGCCGCCGACGGCACCTTTCAGGTGATCGTCGACCTGCAGGAGGACAAGGAAAACATCCCCGACTTCCTGCTCAACCGGCGCACGCTATTTGTCGGCTCCGGCACCGTCGAGGAGTATGTCGACTTCAGCTCGATCGCCGACGGCGCCCTCAAGGTGAACGAGCAGGACAAGTCGGTGCAGATCACGCTGCCCGCGCCGCAGCAGTCGACGGCCGCGCTGGATATGGAGCGCAGCTACGTCGTCACCGAGGAGCGCGGCCTGCTCAACCGGATCGGCGACGCGTTCAACAACGACCCCACCAAGCAGCAAAACGTGTATCGGGAGGCGCAGCAGCGGATCACCGCGGCGGCGCAGAGCAGCGGTCTGGACCAGCGCGCCAAGGAAAACACCCAGAAGATGCTGGAGAGCCTGCTCACCCGCCTGGGCTACACCTCCGTCACGGTGAACTGGTCGACCCCGTAAGCAACGCCAGCAGCTCCTCGCCCAGCGCCTGGTCGAGGGGCTGCTGCGTCGCCAGGATCCGATACCAGACGATCCCGAAGACGATGTCCGCCACCGTTTCCTTTGTCGGCGCGGCTGGCAGGTCACCCCGCGCCGCCGCGCGATCCAGGATCACGCCCAGCGCGTCCCGCCGCGCCTGTAGGAATCGTTCCCGGAAGCGCTCGCCGAAGGCCGGATCGAGCTGCGAGTGCGTCATGAGGGCGCGCAACAGGTCGACGACCCGGGGGTCGCTGCCGAGCGTGAAGGTGGCCCGCAGGAAGGCCCGCAGGTCGGCGGCGTAGCCGCCCTGGTCCGGCACCGGCACGAAGACGCTGGCCTTGGCGGTCAGCGCGTCCGCGCTCAACGGCGCCGTCGAGGCCCTGATCAAGCCGCTGGCCGTCGAGTTGGCGCCGATTCGGGTCAACGGGGTGTCGCCGGGCGTGGTTGACACTCCGTGGTGGGACGGCCTGCCGGAGGAGGCGCGGAGTGGCTACTTCGCGCAAATCGAGCGGACGGTTCCGGCCCGGCACATCGGCACGGCCGAGGAGGTGGCGGAGCTTGTGGCGGTGGCCGCCACAAACCCCAACATCACCGGCACCGTGCTGGAAACGGATGGCGGGGCACGTCTTGTCAGCGTCGGTTGAGGGGCGTCACTCGTTGGGCATCAGGATCCAGAGCACGATGTAGATCAGAAACTGCGGGCCGGGCAGCAGGCACGAGACGACGAAGATCAGGCGGACCATGCCCGACGACATCCCGAAACGTCGGGCCAGGCCGGAACAGACGCCGGCGATCCAGCGGTCGCCACGGGGCCGATATAGCCGCTTCACGTCACTAACTCCTTTTTCGGGCAAGGCCCGGGACGACGCATCGGTTGCGGCGGACGCGCCGCAACCGTTCTTGACGGTACGGGTGCGGCCACTCGCGGCCCTCGGCCCGCAGGTGGATACCGGTTGGCAAGCTCCCGTAAGGGTGACCCGTACCCGATCACCATCCGCTGTTAACCTGGGCGCGTTCGCACGCCTGTGTGGCCCGGGTTTCGGGCACGTTCTGGGAGGCCGTCGGTGATGCTCCGGTGACGCTCGCCGTCCTTTGCGGCAGCGCCGGCACCGCCCTCGATCCGGCCGGAGCGGCCCGGCTTGCCGACGATCTCGCCGCGGCCCTGCGTGCCGCCGGCGCCACCATGGTCGACCGGTCCACGTACGGCGATCAAGCGACCCAGTTGCGTGCTGCCGCCCGGCTCGCCACCGAGTCCGGCCAGTCGCTGCTGCTCTGCGCCGACAACCTGGTGGCCCACCCAAGTCTGTTGTGGACGCTTGCCACCGAGCCGGCCGGCCGCAGCACCGCGCTGGTCGTCGCCGATCCGGCGGGTGACCTGCGCGAGGATCGGGGCCGGTTGCTGACCGGCGCCGGCCCGGTCCGATTCGTCGGCGCGTTCTGCATCGCCCCGGCCGACCTGCCCCGGCTGACCGCGGCCCTGGCGGGCGATCAGCCGGACGCAACCGTCGACGCGCTGCTGCCCGCGCTGCTCGAGGCCGGCCTGGTGCCGATCGCCACCCGCAGCCGGCTGCTGCACGCCGAGCGCGTGTCGATGGACGCCGAGTTGGTCCGGGCGCAGGCCGCGATCGCCGCCGTGGACGAGGAGGCGGCGCGGCTGCGGCTGGCAGTCAAGGAGAAAGACGACTTCTTCACGACGTACGCGGTGAGCAGCTGGTCGCCGTTGGTGACCCGGTGGTGTGCCCGGCTCGGCCTCACGCCCAGCGGGGTGACCGCAGTGTCCGTGCTGTTCGCCGTGGCCGCGGCGCTGGCCTTCTGGCAGGCGTCCCGGCCCGCGATGATCGTCGGCGCGGTGCTGCTCTACCTGGGCTTCGTGCTGGACTGCGTGGACGGGCAACTGGCCCGGTACACCCGGCGGTTCGGGGCGTTCGGCGGCTGGCTCGACACGATGGCCGACCGGGCGAAGGAGTACGCGGCCTACGCGGGCCTCGCCGCCGGTGCGGACCGGCTCGGCCTGCCGTACGCGTGGCCGCTGGCGATCGCCGCGATCGTGCTGCAGACCGTCCGGCACATGACCGATACCTGGTATGGCGCCCTGCACGACGAGGCGGCGGCCCGGCCCGGCCCCGCCCCGGCGGCCGGTGGGGTCGGCGCCCGGCTCAGCGCCGCGTCCACCCGGGTGCAGGCCGACACCGGCTCGGTCGCGTACTGGCTGAAGCGGATCGTGGTGTTGCCGATCGGCGAGCGCTGGGCGCTGCTTGCGGTGCTGGCGGCGGCGTTCGACGGACGGGTCGCCCTGGTCGCTCTGCTGGGCTGGGGTGTGCTGGCGTTCGCGTACACGCTGGGGCTGCGCTCGTTGCGCTCGGCCTCGATGCGCGTCGCGGTGCTCAACCGGCCCGGCAGATCGCGGTTCCGCGACGACGGCCCGCTGGTCCGGATCGCTCTGAGTCGTGCGGGTCTGCCGCAGCCGTTGCTGTTCGCGGTGCTGGCGGCGCTGGGCGCGGCGGCCGCTGTGGCGCTTCGCTCCGAGACCGCCCTGGTCGTCGCCGGGGTGCTCGCGCTCGGCGCCGGGCTCGCCGCCGGCAACGAGCACGCCGGGCCGCTGGACTGGCTGGTGCCCGCCGCCCTGCGGGCCGCCGAGTATCTGCTGGTGGTGGCGGTCGCGCTGAGCTTTGATGTGCCGCTACCGGTGTGCTACCTGCTGCTCTTCGTGCTTGCCCTGCGGCACTACGACGTGACCGCGCGGATGGAGAAGGGGGCGCCCGGTTCCCCCGCCGCCGGCGCCCTGCTCGGCTGGGACGGCCGAGTCGTGCTGCTGCTGGCCGCCGCGTTGGCGGGCGTGCCGACGCTGGGCGAAGCCGGCCTGGCGGGCGTGGTCGGCGGGGCCCTGTTGATCGAGGCCGGTCTCGACTGGCGTACCCGGAGTTCGTGATGAAGCTGCTCAGCATCGTGCTACCCGTCTACAAGGTGCAGGGCTATCTGCGGCAATGCCTGGATTCGCTGCTCGAGCAGTCGTTCCACGATTTCGAGATCGTGGCGGTCGACGACTGCTCGCCCGACAACAGCGCCGCGATCCTGGCCGAGTACGCGGCCCGGGACGAACGCGTCCGGGTCGTCACCCTGACCCAGAACGTCGGGCTTGGCCGGGCCCGCAACGTCGGCCTCGAGCACGCCGCCGGCGAGTACGTCTGGTTTGTCGACAGCGACGACTGGCTGGGCCGGGGCGTGCTCAAGGCGGTCGCCGAGCGGCTGGTCGCCACCGACGCCGATGTGCTGGTGGGCGCGTACGACAAGGTGTTCTGGGACGGCCGGGTGCAGACCGTCGCGGCGAATTCGGTGCTGGCCGCCGCGCCGGAAACCTTCACGATGGAGTCCTGGCCGCGGATCAACGAGGTCCTGCATGTGGCGTGGAACCGGGTGGTTCGCCGCGACCTGCTGGTCCGGCTCGGTTTCGAGTTCGAGCAGGGCTGGTACGAGGATGTCTCGTTCACGTTCCCGGTGATGGCGGCGGCGCAGCGGATCACCGGCCTGCCGATGACCATGGTGCACTACCGGCAGCGGCGTACCGGTGCGATCACCAAGACGGCCGGCGACCGACATTTCGAGATTTTCGATCACTGGGGGCACGCGATGGCCCTGGTGGACGAGTACGCGCCGAACGCCGAGGCGCTGCGCCCGCTGATCTTCGCGCGGATGATGTGGCACTACGTGACCGTGCTGCGCAACCCGGTCCGGGTCTCCCGTACGTCCCGCAGGCGTTTCTTCGAGCGGATCCACCAGGACTACGTCAAGTATCTGCCGCCGGGCGGCTACCCGGCCCCGAAGGGCGCCAACATCGTGCGGCACAAGCTGGTCGCGAGGGGCGCCTTCCGGCAGTACGAGGCTGTCGAATTCGCCCGTCGGCTGGTGCGCTTCGGCCGCGTGCTGAAGAAGAAGTCCCTGCGCCGGGCCAAGCAGGTCGCCAAGAACGTCCGGCAGGGGCTCTACCTGGGCTACTACCACCTGCAGCGGCGCCTGCCGATCGATCAGCAGCTCGCGCTCTATGCCGCCTACTGTAACCCGGCCGCGATCGCCGCGAAGGCGGCCGAGTTGGCCCCCGGGGTGCGGGCGGTGTGGGTGGTCGGCCGGGCCCGCGTGCGCTCGTTGCCGCCGGGCACCGACTACGTGATCGCCGGCTCGCTCAAGTATTTCAAGGCAGTGGCCCGGGCCCGGTACCTGTTCAACAACGTCAACTGGCCCAACCGGGTCGGCAAGCGGCCGGGCACCACGCATGTGATGACCCACCACGGCACGCCGCTGAAGATGATGGGCCTGGACCAGGCCGATCACCCGGCCAGTACCCGCGACCAGGATTTCGCCGCCCAGATGCGGCGCGCCGACAAGTGGGATTTCAGCATCACCGCGAACGCGCACACCACGATCGCCTGGGAGCGCGCCTACCCCTGCCGGCACGAGACCCTCGAGGTGGGCTACCCGCGCAACGACCGCTTGGCGCTGGCCACGGCCGAGGACAAGGCGGGCGTACGCGAGAAGCTCGGCCTCGGGCCGGATCAGCGGGTGGTGCTCTATACGCCGACTCACCGGGAGTGGTTGCCGGTCGGCCAGCAGGTGCTGGAGGTCGAGGAACTGGCCGAGCAACTCGGGCCGGAGACCGTGCTGCTGGTCCGCGCGCACTACTTCTACGTGCCGGCCGCGGCCGCCGGGAAGGGGCCGACCCGCCGCGGCCGGATCGTGGACGTGTCGGCGTACCCGACGGTCGAGGATCTCTATCTCGCCGCCGATGTGATGCTGACGGACTACTCGTCGGCGATGTTCGATTTTGCCGTGCTGGACCGGCCGCTAGTGATCTACGCGCCCGACTGGCCGGTCTACCGGGAGCTGCGCGGCACGTATTTCGACCTGCTGGCCGAACCCCCGGGCGCGGTGGCGACCACGTACGCCGAACTGGTCGACGTTTTCCGGACCGGCGCCTTTTCCGGCAGCGCGGCGACGGCCGCGCGGGCCGCGTTCCGGGCCAAGTTCTGCTACCTCGACGACGGTGGGGCGGCGGAGCGAGTGGTGCGCCGGGTCTTCTCCGGACAAAGCCTCAAATAACGCCGCCCTGCCTCTGCGTAGTCTTGCCGTGACGCCTGGTGAATGGCACGTTCGCCCGATGGCCAACCATCGATGTTTCTCGTCACAGTAGGCCGGTCGCAGGCTGTTTCCGGCCTGTGTCGTCGCTGTTCGGGACGCACGGGAGGTTGACGGTGACGACCGTCGCTATAAAGGACGTCACTAAAGTCTGGCCGGACGGGACGGTGGCGGTCGACAAGGTCAGCCTGGACGTCAACGACGGCGAGTTCATGGTGCTGCTCGGCCCGTCTGGGTGCGGCAAGTCGACCATCCTGCGCATGATCGCGGGCCTGGAGGACCCGACCGCTGGCGACATCCTGCTGAACGGCGAGCCGGTGCTCGACCTCCCGCCGCGGGACCGCAGCATCGCGATGGTCTTTCAGGATTTTGCGCTCTATCCGCACATGACCGTCGGCGGCAACATCGGCTTCCCGCTCAAGCTCGGCGGGGTCGAGCCGGCGCCGCGCGGCGAGCGGGTCGGCGCGGTCGCCAGCGCGCTCGGCATCGGCGACGTGCTTGCCCGCAAGCCCAGCCAGCTCTCCGGCGGTCAGCGCCAGCGGGTCGCGATGGGCCGGGCGATCGTGCGCCGCCCCGGCCTGTTCCTGATGGACGAGCCGTTGTCCAATCTCGACAGCGGCCTGCGCGCCGAACTGCGCGCCGAGATCACCGGCCTGACCCGCGAGCTTGGCGTCACCACCATGTATGTCACGCACGACCAGGCTGAGGCGCTGACGATGGCCGACCGGGTAGCCATCCTGCGCCGGGGAGTGCTGCAGGACGTGGGCACCCCAACCGAGGTGTACGGGCGCCCGGCCACGCTCTATGTCGCCGCGTTCCTGGGCGCGCCGCGGATGAACCTGCTCGAGGCGTCGGTGTACGTGCATCTCGACCGCTACATCGCCCTGCACTTCGGCGAGCAGGCGCTCTACCTGCCCTGGAGCGATATCCGGGCGCGGGCGATCGCGCATTACCACGGCGAGCGGATCGTCGTCGGCATGCGGGCCGAGGCGCTCACCCCGGTCGCCCCGGACAGCCCGGGCGACGTGTTGCAGGGCCGGATCCGCTATCTCGAGCACCACGGGCACGAGTCGCTGGCGTTCCTGGACATCGGGGCGACCGCGATCGTCGTCGACGAGCTCGGCGGCGCGACGCCCGAGAAGGCCGCGTCGCTCGGGGCGCTGCGCCGGTTCGGGGGAGCGTTGCAGCGGCTGACGAGCCGCGCCGAGCGGGCGCCCCGGCCGGACGGCGCGGAGTCCGAGCAGACGAGCGTGCTTAATGACCCGGGCCGGCACCTGCGCCGACCCGCCGAGCTGGCCGTGCGGCTGGCGCCCTATCCGGCGGTGTCGCCCGGTCACCCGCTGGCGATCTCGGTGCGGATGGACGCCCTGCATTTCTTCGACGAGCGCGGCGCCCGCATCGACATCGGCTGGCGCTGAACTTTTGATATCGAATCTTGACACTGTGGGTTAGTCTCACCCACACGTCGATTCGATGGCGTATCGACGTCATCAAGGTGAGGGGTTCGCAGTGGCTAACGCGTCCGGGTTGCTGGTTATCGAACGGATCCTCCGGGACAGGCGGGGGATCTGGCAGCAGGTGGTGGAGGACCGGGGCCTGACCCGGCTGACCGGGCAGATGCTGCTCAGCTCGGTGGTCGCGCTCGCGTGTTACGGCGCGGTGCTCGGTTCGTTCCACAGTGTTCTGATGGCCTTGACCTCGGCCGTGAAGCTGCCGCTGCTGTTCCTCGTCACGCTGGCCATCTGCCTGCCGACGCTGTATCTGTTCAATCTCGTCTTCGGCGCGCGGCTGTCGATCCGGCAGTCGCTGGCGCTGGTCATGGTGGCGCTGACCGTCACCGCGATGCTGGCCCTGGCGTTCGCGCCGATCAGCCTGTTCTTCCTGATCACCGCGCCCGACTACGGCTTCTTCAAGCTGCTCAACGTGGCGATCCTGGGCCTGTCCGCGCTGGTCGGCCTGCGCTTCCTGACCGGCGGCATGCGGGTGCTGAACGACCACGGCCTGCTG
>Ga0307515_10020633_pt1 | contig 11737 bp, 7 predicted proteins | sample 17_EM_MG_FD_194513 | JGI IMG/M metagenome (GOLD analysis project Ga0307515, IMG submission 194513) | Populus trichocarpa ectomycorrhiza microbial communities from riparian zone in the Pacific Northwest, United States - 17_EM | ecosystem: Host-associated > Plants > Roots > Unclassified | place...
TGGGGACAGGATTGGTCCAACACCATGCGCACCAATGCGCAGCAGCTATGGAATTCTGATCCGCAACGTAATCTGACACTAAGCGTTCACATGTACGAGGTGTACCAGAACGCAACCACCATCGCGACCTACTTGGATGCCTTCATTAGCATGGGCCTGCCGCTCGTGGTCGGTGAGTTTGGCACCGAGAGCAACGGCCAGAACGTCGATGAGGTCTCTGTGATGGCGCAAACCCAGCAGCGCGCAATCGGTTATATCGGGTGGTCGTGGTCGGGCAACAGCGGGCCGGTTCTCGATATCGTCACCAACTTCAGCACATCGCTCAGCACTTGGGGAAATACGCTAATCAACGGCGCCAATGGCATCCGTCAAACAGCCGTGCCGGCGACAGTGTTCGCCCCCACCGGGACAAACCTCACCGTCTCTCCCACGGCGATTACGTTTGGATCCGGCGCCGCCAATGCCTTGCTGACCGTGACCTCGAATGTAAGTTGGACAGCGACGGACAACGCGAGCTGGCTTACGCTCTCGCCGACCGCGGGCTCCAACAACGGCAGCATCACTGTCAGCGCAACAGCCAATACGGCCACGACGAGCCGTTCGGGCACAGTCACTGTGTCGGGTAGCAGCTTGCAGCGCGTGGTTTCCGTGACACAGAACGGCACTACACAGCAACAGCCGCCACCCGCTCCGGCCGGACTTGCGGCAACGGCCGGCAATGCACAAGTCGCGTTGAGTTGGAACGCCTCCACGGGAGCAACCAGCTACAGCGTGAAGCGCTCAACGACTAACGGCGGCCCGTATACAAACCTTGCAACCGGCGTGACCACGACTTCGTTCACCAACACGGGACTGACCAACGGCACCACGTACTACTACGTTGTCAGTGCTATCAACGGTAATGGTGAAAGCCAGAACTCCGCACAGGCCAGCGCCACGCCACAAACGAGCGGTGGCGATACGGGCGGCGTCACGGTGACACGCGTTGCGAACCCGAGCCCGTGGTTCAACGAAGCACAGGTGTTCATAGCGAATACAAGCCCGATCACCGCGCTGACCGTCACTATCGTTGTCCAGCGAACGCCCGGTGTCAGCTTCCAGGGCATGTGGAACACCGTCGGCTCGCAGATCCAACAGAGCAACAGCAGCACGACCGCTGCGATCACCTATCAGTTCACCTCGGCGTCTGGGCAAAGCCTCGGCGCCAGCACGAACCGGCAGTTCGTCGCGCAGGCTAGCGGCACGGGAACAGCCCATCCGACAGCCGGCGACACATACACGATTACGTACACCACTGGAGGAGTGCAGCGTACCCAAAGCGGCACGTTCTGATCGAAACGAATTTCCCAGGGCAAACCGCGCGAATCTTCGATGATGCTCACGCGCGGCACACGGATAGTGCCGCGCGTGAACGCTCCGAAGCGCCTGTACCTAAGAAATATTCGCTAAATACCTGCGCTTCACGACGGTTGGGAATTTCGTCGCGGCCATCTCTCGGTGGTACGGTTGCGTCAGATAGCTGTTCAACGCCTGTTCGCTGCTGAACTCCCAAATGGACATGAAGTTACCGAACACCGCGTTCGGTGCATTGGCGCTCAATACGGGATCGCTCGACGCCGGCTTGTGCTCGCCACAAACCATGCGAGTTAAACCGGGCGTTCGGGCGGCTACATCTTCAAGCCACCCTCTGAACTCGGCCACCTGAGCGGCGCTGACATGCGGATGGAATTCCACGATCACAACGCGCGTGATCATGCGCGGCGTCCTCCGGAAGCAGAAGCGATCTTTATTGTTGAGCGAAAGTCCACGTGTGCTCTCCCTCTTTTTTCAAGCTGCCGCGCTCGGCCAAATACACCAGATGGGCCGCCGATTCGCCCAGCGCGAAAAAGGGTTGCGCTTTATGCAGCTCTTGGGCAAACAGCAGCGGCACGCATTCCGCGGCCGTGCGCGCCTCCCGGCTACACGCCGACTCCAGCAGATGCAGACGCTCCGTGTGATGGTGAATGAGCTCGTCAATGCGCTCGCGAAAGCGCGCCGAGGGCGTGCCATGCGCCGGCATCACTAACGAGCAGGGTAAATTGCGAAACGTGCCCAGTGACGTGAGATAGTCATCCAATGGATTGCTAGGACCCACCGAGAGTAAATTCACATTGGGACTGATGGTGGGCAACACATGGTCGCCCACAATCAACAACTGTTCGGCCTCATCCCATAAGCACGCGCAGGCTGGTGAGTGCCCGTGACCGAAGAGAATGCGCCAATGCCGTCCGCCAATCTCGAGCGTTTCATGCTCGTGCAAATAACTAACGTTCTCCGGTAGAACCTTGACCATTTTGCGGTATCCCGCCGCGAGTTTGATCATCTCGCTCAAGCGGACATCTTCCAGACCTAGCAATCGGTAATGGTCTTCGATGCGGCGCGGATTGGCGATCGGCAGGTGGAAAACCTCTCGCGCGAGCCGCCATTCTCCTGGCGTCATACAAATCTGCGCGCCCGTTTTCTCATGCAGCCACTGCGCGCAGCCGATGTGATCGGGGTGCAGGTGGGTCACGACGATTCGGGTCAGGGGCTTCCGACTCAGGAATGTGGCGAGCACGTGCTCCCAAACCGCCTTGGATTCCGGTGTATTCAAGCCGCAATCGACCAGTGTCCAGCCTTCGGAATCTTCGAGCAGATAAAGATTGATATGGTTCAGGCGAAATGGCATCGGCATGCGCAGCAGGTAAACGCCACGGGCCAGCTCTACGGGCTGCCCATATTCGGGAACCGAAATCGCATTCGTCAATTGGGTTGCACTCACTAAGGTCTCCGCTGGTCGAATCGAAGGCTGATCATTCATAGGTTCGCGACAGGCGCGGTGCCGCCGGCATCGGTCATAGACTCCACGGCCTCCCTACGGCGCAGCTCCGCGCGGGAGACTTTGCCCGTGGCCGTTCTCGGCAGCGAAATTACGAATTGAATGTCAGAAGGAATCTTGTACTTGGATAGTCGGCCATCTAAGTGCGTGTATATTTCCTGACGAATATCGTGAGGGCTTTCGCGGCGGGCCGCTTCCGCGAGCACCACGAAGGCCTTGGCCAGAATCGATCCACCCTCGTGTTTGACGGCCACGACGGCTGCTTCCGCCACATGCGGGCACGTTAAAAGGGCCTGCTCGATCTCGCCCGGAGAAACCCAAAGCCCGGAAGACTTGAAGACATCATCCTGCCTGCCGATGTACTTGAAGAACCCGTCTTCTGTCTTCTGATAGATATCACCGGTCGCAAGCCATTCTCCCAGGAACGCGCTTCGGTTTTGCTCGCATCGATTCCAGTATCCAGCGGCCAGCGTTTTACCGCGCACGAGCAGACGCCCCGCGTTCGAAGGCCCCAGCTCAGTACCGTTTGAATCGACGATCTTGAGATCATAGCCCTGGACCGGCACGCCACTCGTCCCCGCTCGATAGCTGCTCGGACGGTTGGAGCAGAAGATATGCATGGCCTCGGTGGTGCCAATACCATCATAAAGCACGTGACCCGTACGGGCGCGCCAGCTCTCGAACAGCGTCTCGGACAGATATTCGCCGGCACTAAGGCACATTCGTACGCCGGCAAACAGCTCGCGCTCCACGTGCGGCGCTTTTAGAAGTTGTTGATAGACCGCGGGCACGCCAAAAAACAAGGTCGGCTTGAACTGCCGGATCGTGCGAACCACCGTCTCCGCGTCACTCGCCGACGAGCAGAGAATGCTCGCAGCGCCCACGGAGAAAGGAAAAGTAATGCTGTTGCCAAGTCCATAGGCGAAGAAGGACTTCGAGGCGGAGTAGCAGCGATCGCTGTCGCGAATATCGAGCACGTCTCGACAATAGCTCTGTGCGCACGCGAGCATGCCGCCATGTCGATGAACCACTGCTTTCTGTCGCCCCGTGCTGCCTGAGGTGTATACCCAGAAGGCGCTGTCGTCTGGCGTCACAGCAAATGCTGAACGCGCCGTCGAATAGGCTTTCCACGGTGCGTCATCTACATAAACAATATGTTCCAGCAGCGGCGCGGTCTCGTATGACGGTGACTTGGCCGCGTACTGGCGCCTCGTCACCAGCAGTCGCGCTCGTGAGTCGTTGAGATAGAAAGCGAGTTGCTCGGCATCACAGAAGGTGCTCACCGGCACGGCAACCGCACCAATCTTGATGGCCGCCATGAAGAAGTAAACCCATTCAGGGCCGTCCGGCAGATGCAGCATCACGCGCTGCTCGGGCTGCAGACCGAGATCTAGCAGATAGTTTCCCACCTGATTGACGGTGCGTGCCAGCTGCCCATATGACACCCGCGCAGACTGATGTAGAACCGCTGTGCGCTCCGCTCGATCGCCTTGCGCGTGACGATCCAGTAAGAAACTGACAGCGTTTTCAGGCCCGTTAGCCAACTGCGAGACGATATGAGTATTCATGCTCATCCCTAAACAGTGCGTTTGACAGCTCAGAAATTCGAATCATCCTGGCATTGACCACATCGCCTTCGACGTCATACTCCACGCAGGAGAATCGGCCCTTCATCTGTTCCAGCGACATTGGATGATCGGCGCGATAGAAGCAGCCGCGGCTTTCCCCACGATGCAGCGAGGCTTGCATGATCCCTTCTGCCAAGATCGTCCAGGCCACCGCATCGTCCGCACCTGCACCCACGGCGAGGAGCGCGCGGCGCCGGGATCGAACCCAGGAGATGAACTTCGTGGCGTTCACGATATTGAGATCACGCTCCTGGTGTTGAAACAGGCCGATTCGCAGCTCCTCCAACAACTCGCTATCGAACCGCGAGTGCCGAGGAATCAGCTCAAAATCCCCGCCGGTGAGCGTGCTGGCGTCCACCTGGCGCTTGATCTGCTCAAAAATTTCGCTACCGGCCGCGAGATACAGACCCCAGGGCAAACCGCCCACGCGGTGCGCGCCGAAATCGTGCATCGCCTCACCCGTGACGAAGACATTGGCGAGATTCGTGGCACAGTTGATATGGCCAATGCCTCCCATCGAGAAATAAGCGATCTGTCGGACACGAAAGACTTCGCCCTTCGCCACCGCGTAGAAGAGCGGTTTGATGCGACTGAAGCGCTCGAAGTCGATTCGCTCGCCAGCCTGCACCCAGCCACCCAGCAGCGCATCGAGCGCGCCGCGCTCCGCTGCAGGGCACATTTCCGTCAATCCTTGCAGCGCCGCGGCCACCGCCTCAGCGCCAACCGCGTAGGCGCTGTTGAGCTCGCGCACCTTGAGATAAACCTCGCGATACTTGAGATCGATGAAGAAATCTTTTTCTTTGTTATTGCGCCAGTGCTTGAAGGCTTCGAGATGATTGGCGGTTCCGCGCCCTTCAAAGAGCTCGCGCTCGAGCCACTCCACATGAGTGTGGTCCGAATCGTAGACTTCCGCTCCCGGCAGCTCTTCGGTGGGCTGCAAGGCTCCCAAATCCGGTTTGCCGTAACCGTGCTTGAAAACAAACTCGAGATTCGTCGCCATGCCACCGGCCTGCAGAAACCGGCCGACCATGGTGCCGTAATTATTGGTTTTGACCGAGCCGTCGTATAAACCGGCATACCCGCCGCTCGCGATCACGATTACCGGCGCCAGCACTTTGCCGATCGTGTCCCCCGCTTGATACTGCACACCCGAGCACGTGTAGCGATCCGCCACGAGACGGGTCACCCAAGCATCCAAGAACCGGCCGCCCGCCGCTTTGAATTGCTTTTGCAGATTGCGCAATAGAGTGCCCGCATTACCGTTCGCAAGTGCGACACCCAGCTTGATCGGCTTGAAATCTCCTTGCGTTTGCAGGTCCGCAAGCTCTTCCCGCAAGCGGTCCATCATCATTCCCACAACGGACGGGTGGACTTGCCCTAGTCCTAACTGATTCATGAACTCGCGGAAATCGCTTCTCTCTAGGGGCGAGGTGTTTACTGCGCCGACGGATCGGGCGGTAGATCCGAGAACGCCGCCGCGATCGGTGCCGCTGTAGTTGATCATCAGAGTATCGATGCCGGCGCGCGCCAGTTTCAAAGCCACCCAGGCTCCGGCAATACCGCCGCCGATGATGGCGACCTGTGCTTTGTATTCCTGATTGACGGTTAGATTTACCATTGCTTCAGACAGTCCCATTTGTCTTCGATCGGTATTCATGGCGGACACCGCTCCGCCTCAACGCACTTCTTCCGTCACGGCTTGCGGCGCCTTTGCGCCAAGTCTCGGCAGCGGCGCGCGATAATGAACACCGTGGTACATGGGATTGCCGTAATCCCGAAAATTGTAAGGCTGCATTTCGTTTTGCAGGAACGAGCGGAAGTACTCAGCCTCTGCTGGCGTCACTCGATCTTTCTTATTGAGCTCCAGCACTTTGGCGTAGATGTGCATGAAGTACTCGACGAACTTCGGATCACCGACGTGGAGCATGAGCGCATTCGGATCCGCCGGCCGCTTAAGTCCTGCCCAGGCAATGAAGCTCTCGGCGCCCATAAAGCAGAAGAAGCAATAGGACTTGAAGATCTCGTAGTGCTTGAAGCTCTTGTACATGCCATCGACCATGCGGCTGATGTAGTACCACTCCCGATACAACGAGCTTTCGTAAGTCTTGAAGTGCTCGCGTCGGAAATCGCCCTTCGGCAATACTTGGGTGTGCAGCACGTCCACCAGACGATGGATCGAGACCAAATTCATACCCATTCCGGTGCTGAACCAGGCATCAATTCCGACCGCCGATGCCGGCAGCAGCGCCCAACGATCCCCCGCCGCTTGGCGTGTGCTGAATTGCATACGCCCCGTCTTGGCGTAAGGCAGGATGCTCTTTCGTCCTTCGAGCATTCGATTCACGATCGGGTACTGCCGCGTGAAGTGCCAGAACTCCTCTTCCGCCGGCATGTCGTTCATCGGATAACGATCCATGTCCAGGTTCACACCGACGCTGGTCACGCCGTTATCAAATGGAATGAACCAATACCAGCCGCCATCGAAGCAGTGATGCTGAGTGGCGCGCCAGCGATTAACGCTGCAGAGCTGGTTGTACGTTTCATCATTGCCCATGGCCTCTTCAATGAGACCCACAGTCTCAAAATGCGTGAAGATGCAGCGGCTCCGGAGCGTCGTATCTGTCTCGGCGTCCGGAACTCTCAGATTGAGCTTCCTGCTCAGCAATGAGCGAAAGCCGGTGGCGTCCACGACAAACTTCGATTTCACGCCATAGGGACTGCCGTTCTTCTTGTGCAGCGTGAGGTGCGCGGCATCCTCTTCGAAGCTCACATCCAGAAGCTCGGTGAGATCGACATATTCCGAGCCATAGGAGATAGCGTATTCAGTCAGACGTTGATCCAACTCGGCGCGCAAGAACTGCGTGTCAACTTCCGGGGTTTGCACAACCACTTCCGGGTACTCGCCGTTTATTTTGGCTTCGGTTTGGCCCGGCTGGTGCACGAAATAATGGAACAGCTCTTTCGGGCCGCACATTAACGGCTCTTTGGACGCCTTGATGCGATCGTATGAGGACAGCTCGACCAGCTCGGGAACATCGTAAGTTTTGCCGAGATGCCGAATTTTCTGACCGAAAACAGGTGTGGACGATTCGCCCAATGCGAAGCGCGGATGCTGACTCTTCTCGATCATCAAAGTCTTGTAGCCGAGCTTGCTAAGCAGCAAGGCGACGATGCTTCCCGTCACTCCGGTACCGATAATGGTCACGTCGTATGTTTTCATGGACCCATCCCTGAGCAGGCTTCAATTCCCTTTGAACACCGCGGTGCGCTTCTCCAGATAGGCCCGCATGCCTTCCGGTCCATCTTGTCCGCGGAAAAGTTGCTCTTGCAGGTGCCGCTCGAGCAAAGCGCCCGCTTCATTCGGCAGTGAGGCGCTTTTAACGATAGCGAGCTTCGCGTAGCCGAGCGCTTTGCTCGCGCCGCGAGGCGGCACAAAGCGAGTCATCCAAGTCAATGCAGCTCGCTCTGTGTCGTCGTTTAATACTTTAAGTAAACTTTGCTCTACCGCTTGTGAGTACGAGATCTGCACAGCCTGAGCGGGCACGACAGCGTGCGGCGGTAAATACCGCGCGTAACGGCTGCAAGAGGCGGGGATGCTGAGCAACGTCTCACTGATGTTCTTTCTTTGCGGCCCAACACGATAGTCGCACGCGAGCGCTAGCTCGCTACCCAGAGCATCCGCGCTTCGTGAAAGATGCAACACGCACAGGCGCGGGTAATTCTCAAGGCGGCCAAATACGAAGTCCGCATATCGCCACGCATGATCATCGACGGACTCGGCGAGACCGAGCTGCAATCCTGGCCCCTCATGGGTAATTAAAACAGCCTCGATGGCCTCGTCCATACGGGCCTTGAGAATGGCTCTATTGAGTGCCCACAGAGCTTGTAACGCTGAGCTTTCTGCGCATTCTGGCGATAGCGTGATCACGCCAATATTGTCTTGCCGCGAATATCGAACCAGCGAGTCGGGCGGCTGTTGCCATGGTCTGCCCAGTCCTGGAGGACGCGCCTTCGGCTGCAGCTCGCGAAGTTGCCGGCGCGTGTACTCCAACGCGGCCGCGTGAAATTTCTCTTTCGGAAATACAGCATCGACGATGCCCAGCTCTTGCGCCCGAGCGACGGCAATGAACTCGCCGTGCGTGATGAGCTCGAGCGCTTGTCGGGTGCCGATGAGCCGCGCCAGTCGCTGTGTGCCGCCAAGGCCCGGAATCACACCAAGGCGAACCTCTGGAAAGCCGAAGTTGTAAACACCTTGCACAGCGACGCGACGATCGGCAATGAGCGCCAGCTCGAGGCCGCCGCCCGTCACATGACCGTTGATCGCGGCGACGATGAGCTGCGGCGCGTGCGTAATGAGGCCAAAGACCTCGGACGCGTAGAGCAGGAAATTCGAATTGAACTGCGCGCTCGAGCTGCGAAGCATGCCGATGTTCACGCCGCCCGAGAAGAATTTCTCGCCCTCTCCGGTCACGACTACCGCGCGAATGTCGGGATCGAGCGAGATGGTGAAAAACGCATCTTCAAGCTGACGCAGCAGATCGTAGGTCAGAGTGTTGGCTGGAGCGTCATCGACCTTCAACAGCGCGAGATCGTCGAACCGCTCGATCTTGATAAACTCGAAGGGCAATTCACTCATGGACGTCATCTCTGCGATTACCGCTGCTTGAAACTGTTCTCGAAATGATTGTGCGCCACACCACTGAGCGTCGGTCATCCGCGCGACTACCGATAGCCACATCCGTAGAATTGCTGAAGCGTCGCGGCATATAACGGGCGAGGTTATCAATGGCGAATTGCAAGTTAGGTGGATGCTTAATAACTCGCTCACGAGGAATCGTGATCGCAGTAAATCAATTTGACTGAAAGCGTCTGATCTTCGGCCCGCGTGGGATATTCGAATTCGATGGACGCCGCTATACGCTCGAAGTCGTCAAGATGCCTGTCTGCGTCGGACGGTCGGTCCACGCATAAGACCCATATCGTGCTCCGCCGTCAGAGCCCTGCAAGCCGTCGAAGTGTTGGAAGGCCTCGCCTAGAGCGATTGGATCCCCGAATAATCAGGATTCATTACGTCTTGACCGGCTTACCTTCGTCGGCGACTGATGGCAGTGCCAGGGCGCTGGCGTGCCGCGTGCTGACTTCAAGCATGCGAAGCCTCTTGGCCCTCACTCTCGACTCTCCGGCGTCGTGCGAATAGCGCGAGTAGCGGCCCAGTCAGCAACGTGGTGACCAGTGCCATGATCACCAGCATCGTGAATATGCGGGGTGACAGGATTTTCAGGTCGTAGCCGATGTTCAACGCGATCAGCTCCATAAGGCCGCGCGTATTCATGAGCGCACCGAGCTGCAGCGATTCACGCCAATTCATGCCGGTGATGCGCGCCGCCACGGCGCTGGCTCCGAGCTTGCCCAAGGTGGCAACAGCGATGATCAACAAGCACAACAGCCACCCCTCAATGTCGTCGAGCAGGCCGATCTGTGTGCGTAGTCCTGTGAAAGCGAAAAACAGCGGCAATAGCAGCGCCGAGCTGAACTTCTGCACTCGGGAATTGATCTTTTCACGAAAACCCGCCATGTCCGGCATGATTGTGCCGGCAAGAAAAGCGCCAAACAGTGCATGAATGCCGATCGCCTCGGTCGTCATCGCAGCCGCAATGATCAAGAGAATCACGATAGCGAGTGTTCCATTGGACGGCTCCTCCCGCCTCAGTGCTTCGCTGCCGAACAGCGCTGGCAGCGTGCGACGCACGGCGAAAGTCATGCAGACAACGAACAGCAGAGCCAGGAGCAAGGTGAGCAAGGCCGCATCCATGGTGCTTGATCTGGCAACACAGATCACAAAGGCCAGGATGCTCCATGCAGTGACATCATCCACTGCAGCGCAGGTAATTGCCGTGCTGCCTAGAACCGTACCCGTCATGCCCCGCTCTTGGATAATTCGCGCGAGCACTGGAAACGCAGTGATGCTCATGGATATCCCCATGAACAGCGCAAATGCGTTGAATGTGGCCTGAGGTCCGGCGAGGTCCTTGAACAGCACATACGCGAGCACGACTCCGAACAGGAAAGGGACGAGGATGCTGGAATGACTGACGGCTACAGCTGTGCGCGCTCTATTTCGCAGGTGCCTTACGTTCAGCTCCATGCCCACTGCAAACATGAAGAAGCAAATGCCCACCTGACTGAGGAGCTTCAATGTCCCAAGAGAATTTGCCGGGAAGACAAATGAAAACGCTTCCGGCGCCAGGAGCCCGAACAGAGACGGACCGAGCAGTATTCCAGCGGCCATCTCGCCGATGACCTCGGGAAATCCAAGGCGCACGCTTGCCCTCGCCATCACACGGGACGCTGCAATGATGATGAGGATTTGAATGAAGAGGTGCGCCAACGGGCTTTCAAGATTCTCCTGCAACATTGCAAGCGCCGGCTGTTCACTCACTGCGACGCCGTGCGCGGCTGCGTCAATCACCGTAGCCTGCGGCATCGGCAGCAAAGACCCGAAGCGAAGCACAATGAAAATGCTAACCCCGGCGACGAGGAGCGTGATCAGATAAAGACTGGCTTGCTTGGCTACACTCATTTCACTATGTTCCCTAAAACGTTTGCGAAATTTGTCGAGACTCGGCGTGCTTCGACGCACACCGAGTCCGCCCACACTCGCGGCTACGAGTGCGGGGTTTCGCCTCCACTGCATACTTGAATTCGAAGGCGTGCCCGGTGCGACAGCGCGTGATCGTCGAATCGCTCGATCTTGATAAACTCCGAAGGCAGTTTACTCATGGACGTCACCTTCTCGATTACAGCTTCCTGTAACTGTTCTCGGAGTCATTTTGTGCCACGCCAGTGGGCGTCGGTCATCCGCGCGACTACCGATAGCCCCCTCCGTAGAATTGCTGAAACGTCTCGGCACATAACGAGCCGCGGTGTCAAGTGCGAATTGCAAGTCAGGTGAGTGATTGGTACCCTGCTCAGCGTGAATCGTCATCGCACTAAACCCATTCGACTGAAGGCGTCTGATCGTCGCTCCCCTTGCCCCATTTCTTGCACACTGGAGCTCCTCGGCGATAAGTGGACCCTGCTGGTTATTCGGGACCTCCTGTGGCTCAACAAGCGTCTCTACAGCGAGTTTTTACACTCTCCGGAAGGCATTCCCAGCAGCGCTCTGGCCGATCGGCTCAAGCGCCTTGAAGAAGCGGGTCTCATTACGAAAGAGGCTTACCAGCACAATCCGGTGCGCTATGCGTATCAGCTC
>Ga0307515_10020634_pt1 | contig 11737 bp, 1 predicted proteins | sample 17_EM_MG_FD_194513 | JGI IMG/M metagenome (GOLD analysis project Ga0307515, IMG submission 194513) | Populus trichocarpa ectomycorrhiza microbial communities from riparian zone in the Pacific Northwest, United States - 17_EM | ecosystem: Host-associated > Plants > Roots > Unclassified | place...
TATAGGGTAGATTTTTGTTTTAGCTGGTAGGTTTAACTTAAACGTAACTAGTAAAATCCTTTACTTAATTTTAAAAGGTCCTAGTCTAACGTAGTTTAACTTTTTACTTAGTTATTAACTCTTAAAATTTTTATATAGTAGCTATACTTTATCTCCCTCCTTAAGATCTAGTCCCTTAGATCTCTTAGTATTATAGTACCTTTTTATTTTCTCTTTTACTATTTTTACTAATTCCATAAGGTCTATATAAAGATTTATTAATGTTTATATTTTTTCTTTAGCTATACTACTTGTTTTCTTTACTTATTATAGTAATAGCGATATTCTTAGTTTATATCTATAATTTGCCTTAAATAATAATATGCCTATTTCTTCTTGTGGTGTTATATTATATATAAACTATATAACTAGTAATAATAATACCTAATTATTCTGCGCGTGATTAATATAGTATCTTAAATACTGTTTTAGTGTCTAATTTAATTGTATAATTACAGCACCTGTTATACCAACCACGTGCTTACGCGTTCGGTACACCAGGTACGCGTTCACGCGTTCAGTGCACTAACCACTCGCTTACGCGTCTGGTGCACTTATGAAGCACTAACTAATTAGGGGGAGGTGCATCAGTATATAGACCACGTAGTCTGCTTTATATAATCGACAGTCACCATCATCCAAAAAAAAAAATTTTTAAGTTAGTACGAACACTGATCAGTGAGCGCGCATAGATCAGCAATTAATCGACACCTCCCCCGAGCGATACTCGACAGCGACCACCCGTTCAATCCCAGTACGACCTACCGGAAGGTCGGAAGGTAAAGAATTACGGACCTATCACCAACCCCGTATACTTATTTAAGTCTTAATACGGTTTACTAGAAGTTTATTGACGCGAATACAGACCTATACAGAACCCTCTACCCTTAACCTACCTCCGAACCTTAAACCCCTATTCTTACTATACCTCCTATAACACCCTTAACCCCTTTTTAGACCCCTTATAGAAACCCCTTACCCTTCTGCAAACTACTACGGACCTATTAATTACCTCTATAGACCGTTATAAGACCTTACGGAAACCCCTTACCCTCCTACGAACCGTTATAGATATTAACCGCCTTTATGGACCACTATAAGACCTCTTCCACCCGCTACGCACTATACTACACTATATAGTATAGCAGATATAAGCAAGCAAATTAATAAAGGCTAAGAGAAGTGGAGTTAGGGAGTCGACCTTACGTCTATAAATGATGTTAATAACTATATTAAGTTTAAAGTCCTTAAATACGGATATTATAAGCTTATAAACGACGACCTATAAAAGTAATATAAGGAAGACTTTACAGACTTTACGGAAGCTACTTTTAAGGCTTGCAGCATTATACCTGTCCGTAACTTACGAAACCTTTTACATCACTAAGGTGTATAGGTTAAAAGGGATAAACGAGTCACTGTTGTACGGTCTCTATACGATACACTATATAAGGAGAACTAAACGGAATGGAGTAAAGAGTAGATCTTAGATTATATTATAACCAACAACCTCTTTACCTCCTTTAAACTTAATAGGATCTCTAGCCTTATAGCTAACCTATTTAATTAAGTTCGTCCTATAGACCTAAGCGGCTTTAGAATTAACCTTACTGGCCAAAATATACCCCACTCTTAAGTTACGGACTATAATACCCCCGTAACCCATAATATGGACTATAATACCCCTGTAAACTAAAATACGGGCTAAAACCCTTCCGCCATTACCTAAGTTATAGATCCGTAACTTACCTAAGTTATAGATCTATAACCTATTTAAGCTATATATCCGTAAACTATATATCCGTAAGCTATATATCCGCAAGCTATAGATCCGTAAGTTATAGATCTGCAACCTACCTAAGTAAAAACCTATAGTAAGGAGCTAGCTAACCTAGCTAAGCTTTATACCGACGAGTCTAAATATAGCGGTGAAAATAATAATTTTGACTTTAAATTAACTATCTTTACGGACCTTTGCTAGAAGGCTGATATTTCTAAATAAGAGTTTAGCCAAGCCTACTCTACTATACTGCGCGGCCTAGTACTTAACTACTACTATACTAACCTTAAGAGCAACCCCCTTGGTGTTCCCTTTAATAAGCTATACAAAGCTATATATAACTACTTTAAAGGACCGGAATATAAGCGTAATATTCTTACCTAATGGAATACGACTAAGCTACGGACCGTAATTAACAAGAATACCGAAAAATCGACTATAGAGTGTCTGCAAATCCTTATTAAAGACCTCTAGCACCTATAGTACGGCCTTAACGTTAAGCTTTAAACAGACGAATTCCTATATAATAAACTTATTACGGCCTGCTAGGAAGTAGAGCCCTGTAAGTACGCCTACTATAAGCCTATAGACACCTTAGCTGGCCTTATTAATGATCTACGCTCCTCTATTATAATATATAAAGTCTTAAACCCGCCAGGTAGCACTTAAGCCTTCGCTATAGATATTTAATATCCGTAAACAGACTTAGACGTCTACTTTACGGACCGCCGCTACCGCTAGCAGCACCTATACCAACTAAGTCCTACCTATAACCCCCGCAGCAACCCCCGTATAAAAGCATACCCCCGTAAATAAACTAGCCAGAAGTGCTTTGTGTGCGGTAAGGAAGAATATTAGTCTATAAGGTATACCTAGGAAGAATGTAATAAGTCTAAGAAGAGATTTAATAGCCGGATTAACTAGTTTATTTTAGAATATAAAGGAGAGGAAGAAGAGGAGCCTCCTAATAAGTTAATAGAAGCCCTTATAATTAACTTTAACTTAAACGCTTAGGAATAGGAGATTTTAGAGACATTTCTAACTACTTTTAGACCTTTTACAGACAGCTAAGCCTTTAATATCACGACCGTATTAGCCAACCGTTCCTTTATATACTTAATTACGCCCAAAAACTATTTTATAAGTACCCCTGTTATAGACGTTATAGACTATAAATAGGACCTATTTGCATATATTACTACAGAACGCTATACCCCTAAGGAATTCTATGGTGTTATAATCGACATAGGTGCCTTTAAAAAGTCTACCATAGGCTACGGATAATACCTTATATATAAGACCACTATAGATAATAATACGGACATTGATATTACGTAAACTAGGGCCGTAAACGTCTAGTTCGGCATCAGCTTAACCGCATTAATTAAATTAGTTAAAGTTAAGACTCTAATTAGCCCAGTTAACTTCCACGTGGTAAAAGCGGACACCCCCTTCCTATTTTATCTTGTAGATATAGATAGGTTACAGGTATACTATAATAATATTACGGATACCTTAATTGGCCCCGTAACTGCCCTAGAAAGTAAGTATATTACCCTACTAATTATACAACGATTTAGACACCCGTTTCTTATATAGGGAGAGACTTTATAGACCTATATTTAGGAATCTTTTAACTATAACCTATACTACCTTACTAGTACGGAGATCTATTGTCTACACCGCCGTTTCGGCTACCTGTTAGCCGAAAAGCTATATAGAGTCCTTAAACGCTCTAGACATAACGATATTAATAGGAAGGCAGTTAATTACCTAACTAAATACTACTCCTTCTGCCAGAAATACGGACGTTCCCTAGGCCGATTTAAGTTTACCCTTTATAAGGACCTTAACTTTAACCACTTAGTGTACGTGGACATTATATATATTAACGGCAGTCTAGTATTACATATAATTGACGAGGCAACCCACTATTAAGCCGCCCGTTAGTTGTAAAATATATCTATAAAATACACTTGGGATATTTTACGGACCTGCTGGATTAATATATACGTTAGACCTCCGTAGTATATTACCCACAACGCTAGTAGGAACTTTATTAGTAAGGAATTCTAGTAGTATGCTACGGCCATAGCTATATTAATAAAGGCTGTTCTAGTTAAGGCGTATTGGTCCGTTAGGCTTATTAAGCGAGCTTACCTAACCTTATAGAGAGCTTACTAGATTATTATAGACGAATATAAGGACATCTAAAAGGAACTGGCTCTATAGATGGCCGTAAAAGCTATTAATAACACTGCTAGCCCTAATAGACTAGTACCCACCCTCTTGGTTTATAGAGCCTACCCAAGGATAAGTAACCTAAATCCTCCTGCCCCGTTTATTATGGAACGAGCAGCTATAATATAGAAGGCAATGGCCGAGATAGTTAAGCTACGGGCTAAATAAACTGTTAATAACGCCCTATACTACTATAACGGACCTAATACAACCTTAGTACACGACCTCCCGCTTAATTCTAAAGTTCTTATATAGCGTAAAAGCGGCAAGTAGACCGGACCCTATTGTTTACTAGCTGTAGAAAACGAAACGTGCTATGTATAGCTTCCTAGCGGGCTAACTAGCTTTAGAAGCACGTCCGTAAAACCCTACTTTTGGCCTAAAAACACCTATAACGTCGAGCTAGACGAATTAGAAGTAACCGCCGAACTAGACGAACTAGAAGCGACTGCCGAATTAGACGAACTGGAAGTACCCTTACCTACCCTAGAAGTCCCCTAGAAACCTACTAAACTTACTAAACCTGCCGTAAAGCGTAGCCGAGGACGCCCCCGTAAGAACCCCGTAACGGAGAATTACCTAACCTTCGCAGGTATATCCGTAAGGCAATCTTCGCCTACAGATATATTAGTTCTAGTATAGGAAACACTTTTTACGGACTTATAACGTAAGGAGATTAATAGACTACTTAAAAAGGGTGTTTTTACGGCTATAACGGAAAGAGACGTTCCGCAAGGCGTCCGTATATTTAACTTACGCTTTATTAACGAAATTAAGCACCCGGGTACTAATAAAGCTTTTAAAAAATTAAGGCTTATTATATAAGCCTATAATAACTAAGGAAAGGACCTAGTTCTTACGTAATCGCCTATAATTTAACAAGTCAGTTAACGGATTATACTTGCACTTACGCCTAGACTATAGCAAAGTAAACCCGTAGCCCTTTACCTACAGGATATCTCGTAAGCCTATGTATAGTCTAATACCTACCTAAGTAGGGACATCTTTATACGGCCACCCCGTGGGCTTAATCTATAATTAGGAACAATTTTATGGGTCGTAAAACCTCTTTACGGAGTACTAAAAGCTAGAAACCATTGGTTTAAGATATACTACTAGCACTACGTTAGTAAACTCAAAATGGAATAGTTAACCTACAACCCCTGCCTCCTATACAGCTTATCGAACGGCCTTAGTATTATTGGACTTTAAATAGACGATACCTTATTCCTAGTAGACTAGACCTTTACGGATGCTAAAGAAACTAAACTATAAAAGGCTAAGTTCTTAGTAAAGCCGTAAGAGTAGTTAACTAAGCAGAATCCGATTAAGTTTAATAGAGGCCTAATTATATAAAAGGGCAACCTAATTAAGCTAACTTAGGAACGCCAAGCTTAAAACCTAAAGCCCGTTATAGTAAAACCTACGGACCTTACTAGCTCCTATAGAGAGACCCATAAGACCATAAATATAAAGGACTAATACGTTGCATAGCGTGTAAGAGGCGCCTATATTACCATAGTCTGCCAACCCAAATCTGCCTATAATTTGTCCTTTGCGGCCCAGGCAGTAAATCCGTAAGAAGAAAATATTAAGCAGCTTAATAAGCGCATTTAGTGGCAAATTAACAATGTAATAAGGGGACTTACTTTTATACTACTAGACCTAAGTTCCCTTAGCTTACTAGCATTTATAGACGCCTCCTTTGCTAATAACAAAGACCTATTATTATAAATTGGCTTTGTAATTATATTTACGGACTATAATTAGGACGCAAATATACTGTATTAGTCTTCAATTAAGTGCAAATAAGTAACCCGCAGTGTACTAGCTTCTAAACTATATGCACTAGCTTATGGCTTTAATATAGCAGCCGCAATTAAATTAACGGTCTAGAAGATTCTATAACTGGAGCAGTTACTCCTAGTTTTATATACCGATTTAAAGTCCCTTTACAACTACCTAGTTAAACTAGGTACGATATAAGAGAAAAGGCTTATAGTTAACCTAATGTGCTTATATTAGGCCTACGAACGGCATAAGATTATAGAGGTTAAATAGATTAGCAGTGGAAATAACCTAGTAAACGCCATAACTAAGGCAAAGCCGTGTTAAGCCCTTAAAACCCTAATTAACACGAATAAGCTTAACCTAAAAGTTATAAAATGGGTGGAACGAGACTAACGGAGTATTTATGGTTCGCTTACGGCCCGTTAGAAGGCTGTACGGCTTATTATATGGCCTATTCTACGGTATAGGTAGAAAACAGTAGAAAGCTGCGATGGAACTTAGTAGACTTACGTGACCTGCCAAATTCTATAGGGTGGTTAAACTAACTAATTACGATTTTCCATCCCTAGGATGGAAAATCGCCATTGGCTCGCTTAATACTAGCGCCTTAGCGGCCCTTAAGATCTGACTTATAGCTCGTCTACTGCCCGTTAAAAGGCTATACGGTTTATTTTACGGACCGTAAGTAGAACTTACGGCCAGCTTAGGGCACCGTTTGGAAGGCAGCCTAGACGGCACCTTAGGGGAGATTTCCTATGTATTTTCCTTTATGTTTTAGGGTTTTATTAAAGCAATTACGGAGGCTATACACAGGTGGTTTCATTTTTTAAGTACTGCTAGTATATAATTATAGCACCTGTTATACTAACCGCGTGCTTACGCGTTCGGTACACTAGGTACGTGTTTACGCGTTTAGTGCACTAACTACTCGCTTACGTGTCTAGTGCACTTATAAAGCACTAACTAATTAGGGGGAGGTGCATTAGTATATAGACCACGTAGTCTGCTTTATATAATCGACAGTCACTATCATCTAAAAGAGTATACGATACTATACGTATTTAGTGCCCCTGGATCTAACTCACTCGTGCTATTAAGTTAGTACGAATATTAATCTTTCTATTTAACCGTCTATCTGTAGATAATATATAGTGGAAGTTGCTACTTTAACTCTTTATTCCGCTAAGAATACCTCCTAAAATGCTACTATAAATCTTAGATATTTGTTTAATATAATTTTACTTAGTACTTTATATCTTATAAATACTTCCTTAATATAAATTTTAGTAACATCATTTACTAATATCTCTTCTGTGTATGCTATAAAGTATCCCTACTTTATAAGCTTATCTACTATTACTAAAATCGCGTTATAATCCTATCTAGTAATAGGATCTCTTAACCTTAGTAACTTAATAATAAAGTCCTATAATATAACCTCCTATAGTCTCTCTAGTATTTTAATAGGTTATAGCCCTTTATACGGCTTATGCCTTATTAATTTATTTCTCTAGTAATCTAGATATTCTTTTATAACTTTTCGCGCTAAGCCCTAGATTTTATTAATAATGTACTCCTCTTAGAGTCTTAATACTAAGCCCGTAGCTCTATTATGCCCTTAAGTTATTCCCTTATAGAAATCTTCTATAAAATGCTTAGTTATGCTTTTTAGGATATACTTTACCTCTTTATACTTATATAGCGTTTCTTCTCTTAGGTATTTTAAATGTTCTTCCAGTTATACTTTAAAGATCTTCTATGCCTAAAAGCTCTTTAGTGACTTATAAACTTTATCTAGTTTCTCCTAAGTTGCTATAATTTTTAGATAATTGTACCTAATTAATCCGTCTATGTCTTTTTGTAGTAAGGCCCCTAATAGCTTCTTATTATTTTATAGTTTGGCCTTTTAGCTTAGAGTATCTACTTATATATTGTCTGTATCCTTAATATACTAAATTTTAAAATAGTATTCTATAAGTATCTTTATCTATTTAACCTGTTTTTAGTTAAGTTCCTTTATTATTAGAAATCCTATTAGGTTCTTATAATCTATTTTAACTATAAATAGTTTTTTAATGCCTTATAAAAACGCTCTCTATTTCTTTAATACTGTAACTATACCTAATAACTCCTTATTATAGATGTTATAGTTTAACTCTAGTAGTGTTATCTTCCAACTATAATATGCTACTAGGTACTATTTATTTTAATATTTTTATATAAAGTACGCCCTTAGTGTAAAGTTTAATACGTTTATTTTTATAACCGTCTCTAGTTTTAGTTAATAGATCTTAAAAACTAGCTCTTAGGTAAATAACTTTTTAACTCTTTTAAAGAGTTCTTGCTATTTCTTTCCCTATACCTATAGTTTTTTTTTCTTTATTAGTTATATAAATAGTTTAATATTCTTTAACTATTGTGCTATAAACCTTCTGTAGTAATTGCAAACCCCTAAAAATAATCTTAACTGCGTAATATTCTCTAGTTCTTACTAATTTACTATAGCCTTAATCTTTTTTAGATCTATACTAAGTTGGCCTAGTTTAATAATAAATCTAATAAAATTGGTCTTCCTAGTAAAGAACTCGCATTTTTTAATTGCTACTAGTATCTATTTTTCTTATAGTCTCTTTAAGACCTATTTAATGTGTTCTTTGTGTTCTTCCTTAGTTATTAAGTAGATAATAATATTATTGAGATATACTATAATAAATTTATCTAAGTATTCTCCTAATACATTATTAATACGCTTTTAGAATGTTGCTAGTGCGTTTATAAGCCTAAATTGTATAACTAATAGTTTATATAGTCCTTCCTTTAACCTAAAGGCTGCTTTTTATTTATTACCTTCCTTAATCCTAATCTAATAGTATGCCTATCTTAGATCTATTTTTATAAAGATTTATACGTTACCTATTCTATTTTAGATTTTGCTAATTAAGGGTAAAGGATACCTATCCTTTCTAGTAATGCTATTTAACTGCCTGTAGTTAATATATAGCCTTAGTTTGCCGTTTTTCATTAGTATAAATAGTACTAGATAACCCGCTAATAATTGCGATAGTCTAATATATCCCTTTTATAAGTTTTCTTAGATAAACTCTTTTAATGCTCTACCTTCTTCTTTAGTAAGCTTATAAATTAGAAAGAACTTTAGACTTATTCCTAGTTCTAATTCTATTTATAGTCCTATACTATATACTCTAACAGCTTTTTATTTTCCGGTAACTATAGTTTCTTACTATACTTATAGCATCCCCCCAGCACATAGCTTAACCCCTTTTCCGTTTCTTTATAGGTTGCCCCTACTTAGTACTATACTAACTTAGCTTATTATTATATCTTACGCTATTAAGTATCCCTAATATTAACTTAACCTATAATCTAATTAATCTTTAGATTGTATTCTTATAACTAAGGCATTTTTAGTACTGCCTTATTATTCCCTAATAGTAATATATTAAAAGACATCTTAATTTATCTCCCTTTAATAGTTAGCTAAATAGGTCCTGTTTTAAGATTAATAATACCTCCTCTATAGACTATTAGATCTCCTAAAATTATTACTAATAGATAAAGGTGCTCCTTTTTTCTGTGTAGTAAACCTATCCTTTTAACTATTACTAGCGAGATATAGTTCCTTATTGCTCCACTATCTATTAATACCTTAAACTGCTAATCTTACCACTTAACTTATAAATTTAGGTGTTATCCTTAAATTCCTTTAAGGGTTTAAGGCTTTATTACTAGTTCCTTTTAGTTTTATAGGCCTCTACTTTTCCTAACTATTAGCTACTTAATTCTGTTTATACTTAGTCTACTTTTAGCTAATACTTAGTTTACTTTTTATCTTTAATATACTATAAATATATATTCTCTAGGTATTCCTACCACTATTATTTATTTAGGCATTTTTCTATAAGGAATCTTCCTAGCTAAAGTATTAAGTTCCCTTAGCTTTATACTTCTATTGGGTGCTAACTATATATATACTTAGTATTTTTATATTTCGCCTTATCTAGTGCCTAATATATCCTTACTAGGTATTTCCAGTTCTTATCTTTAGGTGCTTTATATATATTATACGCATTATTTATATATATAATCTATACTAACGTATAATATACTTAGTATCTTAAGTTAACTCTTAGCTTATCTTTATTCTTAAGTTTAAACCTTTTTTATATTAATTTAAGTATTGCGACTTTATTTATAGGTACTAAGATTTGCCTCTTACTTCTCTAGTCCTCTAATTACTCCTTTAAATTCTTTAACGTTATAATTAAGGCTCCTTTAATATAACTTATAACCTTTTCTATAATTAGGTGGTTTTAGATAACCTTTTTATCTAACTATATATAGAAATCTTCCTACTTATTATTATGTCGTTGCCTATACCACTTTTAGTATAGCCCTTTAAGTATATACGGCTTATCTATAAGGAAGTATCTTCTTATTACTGCGTTATAATAGCCTTTAGTATATTATTCCTTAAACCTAGTTAAAATCCCTAGATCCTCTTCTTATTCTAGTTTAGTAAGCTACTTAGCTCTTAGTATGCCTGCCCTAGGCCTATTAATAATTCTTTATATAGGTGCTCTATCCCTTATACGTCTTAGTGTGCTAGATTTCTTATCTAGTTTCTAGTCTTGCTATAAGGTAATTCTTGCTCTAAACTCCTTTATAGTTTCTTTTCTTTCGCGTCTTATAAGTGGATCCTTAAAGTCTTCTTACTTCTTAATCTTATTAATAGTTCTTATTTATATCTTAAAGTCTTAGTTCTATTGGATTCTTAATCCTAAGCTTACTTTTATCTTAAGCCTTACTCCTACCTTAGTTTAACTAGGCTTAGGTATTCTTATCTTATCTTAAGAGTCTTAAATCTTACTTATCTCGTCTTAAGAGTTTTATGCCTGTGGGAAACTCTATCCCAAGCTTATTCGTATATCTTTAAACTAAGCTATTACCCTACTCTATCGGTTTCTATCCGTTATGGGTCCTTAGCTATACCTTATCTTATCTTAAGAATCTTAGTTATTTTTTTAATCTTATCTTAAGAATCTTAGTTGTTTTTTATCTTATCTTAAGAATCTTAAGCTTTTGGCCTTTTGCCTTTATTAAGTAATAAATTAGCACTAGTAGTTGTTTGCTTGCTTAGTCTCTATAAAATACTTTTCCTTTTATCTTATAAAGTAATAGATGCCGTATTTAATGGTGTTATAATTCCCGTTACTAAACCTTGCTTTATAGCGGTCTTAGTCTCTACTTCTAATATAACTTCTTTAAGGTTTATATACTCCTAGTAAGCTACCCTTATTACCTTATTATCTGTAAATGTTTTACCTATATTAAACTCATTGTCTTTAATATCCGATCTGCGTAATAGTTTATTAATTTCTTTATACTTTAAGGACTTTAGCTCCTATAGCTAATAGCTTATACTATACTTAGCGTCTTTATAAATTTGGTATACGTTATTATAACAAAATATAAAGCTTTTAATTAAATATTCCTTTATTCCTTATAGTATACTATTATCCCTTTATATATATATATCTTCTACTAGTCTGGTTTCATTTATTATATAATAACTCTAACTATCTTTATAATCTCTTATAAAGTAACCTTATTTTCCATAATTTATATAAGCTCTATTTTTAAACCACTAACTTTACTATAGAGTCCGCCTAAACATCTTCTGCTGCTAAGATCTCTGGTTTAGCCTCTGCTTCTTAGTCCTATAACTACTAAATCCTTAACCTCTAGGTTTTTATAGTTTCTTACTCTATCTCTTATAGGCTTCTTTAGTACCACTTAGGTCTATTAGCTCTGTACTATACTATAGTTTTTAACTTAGCTTTAATTATTGCGTACTTTACGCCTTAT
>Ga0307515_10020635_pt1 | contig 11737 bp, 8 predicted proteins | sample 17_EM_MG_FD_194513 | JGI IMG/M metagenome (GOLD analysis project Ga0307515, IMG submission 194513) | Populus trichocarpa ectomycorrhiza microbial communities from riparian zone in the Pacific Northwest, United States - 17_EM | ecosystem: Host-associated > Plants > Roots > Unclassified | place...
ATATTCAAAACAAAATATATATATATATAGCAATCAAAAGTTTGAGGACCAAATTTGATATAATCAGTAAATAATATGACATTTCTAAATTTTTCATAACTTTTAAAAAGTATTTTCCGTCTAAAATAAAAGAAAAATATTTTTTTATAAATCAAACCAAATTTTTTTTTACTAGAAAGTATTTTTTTTAATTTAATTAGATTAAAGATGTAGCAGCTAGATTTAAAAGTGATGGCAATACGTACCGCTCCATTAAATAGTATTATTTAAGCTTATAATAAAATAAAATCACACCTACAATGCTATTACCTTTATTGTATTTAATCCTCCTGCATAAAAATCCACTCGAAAACACCACTAAACCATAATTAAGTCAGCTCATAGACTGGCATTCGCAGTTAAAAATGTACAGGCCACCATATTTTGAGCAAAAACTACAGCCTAACCCTCAATGGCAACACTACTTATAGCCAATCAGCGACCATTGTTTTCAGTGCTTATATTTAAGTAACTAATTAATTATTTAATCACAGAAACTAATGCCACCCATAACTGGCATTACACCGTAATCAAGTCAGCTCATAAACTAAAATAATTAAAAAGCCTGCCTAGAGGCAGCATAAATGCATTAACCACCGTACCTTCACATTAGTCAAGCCAGCATGTGTATCCATGTGTCCATCGTTGCATGAAAAACTCCACTCTTACCTCACCCTTTAAAATTCCTCCAATCTCTCTGCCATCTTGCACCCCTCAGAGAGAGAGAGAGAGAGAGAGCAGCCCATCTTCAGTTTTCTCTGGCTAATCTCTCTTCTGGGTTTCTCTCTTCCTCGCTTGTCTTTCTTCTTCAAAAGGAAAGAGCTAGAGGGAGAGAAAATTAAGCCCGCGTCAATAAAAACACCAAAAATGGATGTCTATGGAGGATTGTCTACCACCACTGCACCTGATTATTTCCACATTGATGACCTTTTAGACTTCTCTAATGACGACCTCCTCTCCTCACCCTCCTCCTCCATCGACCACCACCACCACCTTCCTCCACCTGAAACCTCCTCCATTCATCACCACCACTTCCCCTCCTCCACCTATATTAATAACCCTTCTTCTCTCTCCACTGACTTCACTGACCATCTCTCAGTCCCAGTAGGCCACTCCTCGTCTCTTTTTTAATTAAACTATATACAACAATATAATTTTACTGAAATGTTTTTATTATTATCTCTGTTTTTTTTTTGTTGCGCAGACCGATGACGTGGCAGAGCTAGAGTGGCTATCGCAATTCGTGGAGGACTCGTTCTCCGACTTTCCGAGCATCATTAATATCCCAACCGACACGTCGTTTTGCAACAAATCTCACAGCAAACGCTCACGAGCCACCGCCACCACCGCGACGTCCTCCTCGCCGGAGCTCGAAACTGCGGTGACCGGAAAATCGAGATTGAAGAAGGAAAACAACGGAGCGCCGCATTCTCCGGCGGAGGAGGGGACAGTGCGGAGGTGCACGCACTGCGCGTCTGAGAAGACTCCTCAGTGGAGGACGGGTCCGCTGGGTCCAAAAACGCTATGCAATGCCTGTGGAGTCAGGTATAAGTCGGGTCGGCTTGTACCAGAATATCGACCCGCAGCGAGTCCGACTTTTGTGTTGACTCGGCATTCGAACTCGCACCGTAAAGTTTTGGAGCTCCGAAGACAGAAAGAGATGACGGTGGGGCGGCAGCAGCAGCAGCAGCAGCACGGTTACCAAGGCTATGAAGTTTGCTAACGTGTCATGATCTCAGCGGCTTGAAATCTGTAGGGTAGTAACTGCTGGTTATTTTATCAAGCTCCTTTCTATTGTTAAAACTTAAAAGAATTGAGAAAGAAAATACTCTAGTGTTGTCAGTTGTTGGTAATTGGATCTTGAACTTAATCATTTCTAACATAATTTTGGTTTTAAAGTTTCAACTGTTATTTATGATGGCAGCTCTACTCGGACGGAAATGGATTTGCTCTGCAAGTGATCGATTCCAATACAACAACCTTAACGGTCACAATAAAGAAAGTTGGTATAGAAATTGATGGCGTTGTTTAAAAACTCTTTTATTTTTTTTAAATTTTTTTTTAGTTTGCTATGAGTTAGAAAGTGTAAAGAGCTGAACTTTAACAATTGAAACATCTACAGAGTAAAATAGTCTTTTATTTTTCAAGAGAATAATATCACTTTTACATTGGGTTATTGCTATCTATATAGCTCTGAATTCATGTCAATGTGTTCATGCATAATCAATATGTTTTTCATTTGTAATTTTGAACTACTTAAAAGAGTATGGAGGGTGTGTTTGAAGGAGAGGTAGCTTGTGTTTTTTTTAAATAAAAAGGATGTTTTTCTAGCTTTTGAAGATGTGGTTAGGTGTGGTTTGCACTTAAATATATTGTACATTTGAAAAAAAATCACCACACCTTCAAGCCAAACACCCTCGTAATGACATCAAGTCCAATGGATCAAGTTTGATTATGAAGCAGTAGTCAAAAATTTAGTCTATCTATCAAATCTCATCTAGTAGATGAAAGTAGTACATTCAAGTGTAGTGTACCAACTAGTACCCATATGTTTTAAACGGGTATTTAGAAGTGTGGTAAAAGTTATTTTTTTAAGTATTTTTTAAAAAAAAATACATCAAAATAATATATTTTTTATTTTAAAAAAATATTTTTGACACCATTATATCAAAAAAATAATTTAAAATAAAAAAAATAAATTTTAAAAACATTTCTAAAACGCGTTATATCTTAGGGTGTCTATAACATCTCAGCTAGTATATGAACGTCAAAAGAGACCAAAACCAACATGCGTCTAACGTTAGAGTAGGAAACCAGTTTTGAGAGAGGGTGGTTGTCATAGGGTAGAAGGGAAATATGCTTGCATGAGTTAATTCACAACAACTGCATCTCATTTATGCCTGTACATGTTTTTCAATAACAGTAATAGCGTGATACAAATATTTTGATTCTGGAAGACAGAAATTCCAAATTTCCCATGCCCTTTAGGATAGGCAACCTCAAGAAGCTCTCCAACCAGAAATATAAATTACGAAGAACAAGAACATGTCTCAAAACAAAGACATCAATTTGATTAGTCTTTCTGTATTAATACATGCTTGAAACATCAATCATGCCGTAATATGATTTTTTTATATATAAAAAAAAACATGATTTTATTTATGAGAATATAAAAAAAAAATGAAAGTGGCAGGTTGATTAAAACTTTTTTAACCATCTTGCTGACAGATTTCTTCCGCACGCATGGTATTCAAAAGTACAAGCGTGCGTACCTACCATGTCTGAGATGTTTTATACACTTTTCTCCCACATAAAAATATAATTTTTATAACAGATCTGGGCTTTCAGACTACAAAATACACTAACATAAATATTGAAGCCTGCCGAAGCATCGCGCCTGATATTAGTGGACCGGTAGCAAGTTGAAACATCCACCGGAATGTTCAGGTACGAACGCTAAAATACAATTTGGGAAGACAGACTACGCTGTACTCCTGTAGTATATCCATTCGCAATGGAATTCTTTCACATCTGTATTCATCCAATGTATATACTGAAACAATTCCCGGCCGATGAAAGATGTGCCAACGACAGTGCTTTTGCTTCTAACAAAAAGCAGAATCGAAACTCAAAAATCTCCAAGAAGTGATGCCATATCTTGCATGGAAGATACGTGATTGTGAATTGTGATTTTAAAACTCCAATACATTGCAAACATAGACAGCGAGCAAATAGCATTCTCAAACTGAGATTCTATAGTTACTGATTTTTGTGATCATCTTGGACAAAGCATTCCTTTCTTGCTTCGCCTCAGAAGCTAAGCTGGAAACCTGCAAGCCGATCAGATCATCCATTAAAAACAAATTTAATAGCTTAGATTTAAAAATAAATAATTAAAAAGGAAAAGAAACGAAAAGAAAAGTGTAAGCCAAATCAACTTGCAGTTTTATTTATACCAGCTTGAGAAGCTATAGTGTAGTTGAATAAAAAAAAATACTAAAATAATACAAAATTATATTAAAAAAAATGTAAATCAAATGTTTTTATGATGAACATGATTTTATATATTTTTTATGAGCTTTAAACTATTTATGTACTTGTAAATTACGAAAATTTTAAAATCTATTATAATAATTTTCACAAATAACTTGACTAATTAAAACATCACATTAAATATCATTTACTAAACTACGCATGTTACTAAATTTTTGTTGGGCCTATACATTTAGAATTGATATGAATAAAATCTTAACTGTAGTTAAAGATTGCAAGTTGATATTAAAAAAAAAGTAAGTTAAAATGAAGGGTAATTACTAATTAGTCATTCCATAAAAGTATAGGGTAGGATTTAACAACTGCTGGAGTCAAAACAAAACCAACGTTTACATTTAGTAGTTTGTTTTCAGGATGGCATTTATTCTATTAGAGTATTTAAATTAGATCTACTCCTTAAGGCCCAAATAGGTTTTACCTGGAATTCTAAAATCTTGCCTTTTAGCGGTACTGCAATGGAGTAATATGTGAGAAAAATCTGTATAGACGGGAAACTTACGGTAATGCATTTGCACATAAATGCATCGTCACTTATCCGATGATGTTATAACATATTTATGTGCAAATGCATACCTAACAGATTTTTCTTGCATTTTAACTTCACTGCAGAGTATAAGAATATGAGTTCAGCAAGATTGTTTTCTTTTTCATTCAAATTAAGATATAAACCATGATAAATTACAAACACGCAACCCCCTCCCCTATTATGTATGCGAACCAACAGCAACAAGAGGGAGACCATTTCTGGAGGTAAGACCTCTATGAAAGGCTCTTTTTCCCATAGCAGCAATAACAGAACACCAAGCATGAGTTTTGTATACCCTTTTCAAATCTTGATAGAATATATATATGTATACATGTGGAAAGCATGTCTAGGGTTATTATCTGAAATACTTACTTGTGACTGAAATCTAGATGCATCTGCTCTAGGCAACTCCCCAAGAATATCCCTCAAACCTGATGCAACAAAGCATATTTGAATTAACAAATGTTTTATCCGTCCAACTTTTTTGCTTAATGACAACACTAAGGGGGCTGTGGCATTTACATACCCGTAGCTTGTCTTTCAATCTTGTAAGCTGAGCAAATTACACCTTGGATCTGCTTCCCTGCTTGCCTGTAACAATAAAGAACAAAGTTTCCACAGGATAGATCAGCCAGATGGAAAATTTCCCTTCCATGCTTTTCAAAAGTGAACATCAGAAACCCTTTCTCTGAAATCACAAACCTGAGCTTCGTCCTTCCCCTAATCAATTCTTCTTCAGCTAACGATGCCCTCCTCTGAAAATCAGTAACTGTATGTCACGGGATACTAGTTGAAGAGTATAACTAAGAATAGCAGCAGACAGATTGAGATGAGGAATGCATTATCTGTCCCCACTCCTATTCTCAACTCTTTTCCCATCCTCATCCTGTACTATGTCCCCAGCAGGTACAGGGCAAAGACTGGAATTCCTCACCAACATAAATCTAATAACTAATTAATTCTTAAAGAGTTCGATTGTCAACTAGCACCCCCAAAGAGAGACCACGTTAATTTTCCCCTATGTACTGTATCCCATCAGAGCCCACTCCCAACACCAAGCCCTATCAGGAGCAATCTTGTCTTCCATCCCTCCTGGTAGGGCAAAGAATTTCCCTCAAATCTGTTTATATTGCAGGGACGCTGTTGAGATGGAGCATCTTTCCATTCCTGCTGATATTTTGACATGATTGCAAATACTAATGCATTATCTTAATGTATGCACATGTATTTGGTATAATGACATCTTCCATACAGATTAATGACAGAGCTCTGTTGGTATATAAAACTTCTTCAGCAGTTTGTTTTTCTGTCAAAATGTGTTCTTCGTTCGTCTTTTCTTATTGAAGTGGGGAGGTTGCAACAGATAAAAATCAGTATATTTGGCTCCTGTCAAATTTTCACTGAGGCATACAATGCATCACAAATTCATGATGCGATGGAATGTAAATTCCATTTTCTCCATTAAATGTAATTATAGTTCATAAGTGGAGCCCTCACTTCCATGAATAGCCACTAAATAAATGCCCGAGTGCATAGTTGATGTCACCATACATTGGTTGTTCTTAAAAATTAAAATGAAAAGAATGTTGAGAGGGAGATATTTTTGAACTAAGGAAAAATCTCACAGGAAACAGCTATCTGCTTTTAGAGTTCAGACACGATGGAACCAAAAAGATTAAAAGGAAAAAAAAGGCACTTTGAACACAAAATTGATAACATATCATGAAAAAATGATAGGTGAGGGAAAGATTACCTTCAAATTCTCACTTTCAGCCTTCAGGAGGCTAATCGACTGTTGCAATTCCTTTACTTTAGCATCAGCTTGGGAAAGCAAGGCCTGCGGCAAGAAATAGGGTTGCAAGTAAAGTTCTGTTCAGTACAGACATGTTTACTGCACTCACCACAACTGCTTACACATTAGGACGGTGCTTCAACTTGAAATAGGGTTGCAAGTTGAATTATTGGATCAAAAGTATATCAGAATAGTAATCAGTAAAGAAATATTGACTAGAGTGATAAAGTCACCAAAACTACATGTCCCATCATCAATAAGGGAATTTGAAAAACATTGTGTAAGATGCAGTGAACTCCATTTTGTAGCATAGCATTAATGGTTCACATAATGCAAACATTGGTAGTTTTAGTTACATTTGCAGGGAGATGTCTACTCAAGCCTAGTATCCTTTACATGGAGCCTTACATATCCTACTGACACATATCCTATACAAGTGTGCATGTACATGTTCAAGAGTTACAAGTTCACAATGGAGGAACTGAGATCCAGATGACTCGTGACCATCTTAGCAACCTTTGGAGTGTAAGTCCTCGCGTTAGCAGGTTTGCCATCTGCCAGTGAAGGGGTGCAGAGAAACCCCATTACAACAGGTTACTAAACAAAGAAGTTGTTATTGAAGGAGCACGATGGGAGTTAATTAGGCTATTTAGAGCCTAATTGGTTGCCTTTTTTGTTACATGCCTCTTACAGGGACAGAAAAAAGAAAACAAAAGGCGGGGAGTCTTGTGCTCACCTCTTCACTCGTAAAAAGACGCAAGGTCTTGTAGTACAAAATTTGTCTTGGTCCTGCATGGCATGAATTGTAGCAATAACCATCAGAGTGAGAGAACCAACAAGTTTCGGAGACAATCAGAGGAAAAAACAGACTGCTTCTTATATGTTCTTGAACCTAATCATTCTTTGACACTAAATTACAAATCAGAAACATTATCTAACTTCAAAGTTTCAGTACATTTCACATTCAATCTTAGCTAGCTTTGTTCCAGCTCCTTACACAACAAATTAACAACTCATTGCATTATATGGCAGATATCTCATAAAATAACAAAAAAAGGTAAGCTCTGACTCATTGAGCAAATAATTTGAGGATCATACTTTTAAGAGCCACAAGTCCCAATCCAACAGCAACAGCGCTCGTAATCAACGGATGCGAAGCTGCAACATTAATCTCCTCTACCAAAAAAAAATTTCACCGAACTTTAAAACCTCAAACAATAAATAAAAATCCTGAACTCCAATTACAACGTGAACGGTGAATTCTTTTATACCTTTAACCTTGCCAAATAATTTACCCTCATAAACACCAATCTCTGACTTAACATGTTGCAAAGAATCATACAATTAATTCACAGTCAAGTAAAAAAATGCGTATAAATTTATATATTTATATATATAATGTACATTTATGAGTGCAAATTTTATGAATGAAATAATGAGCTTACAATCGTTTGGCTGAAATGAGCTTGAGAAGTCGAGGTGATTTCAGAAAAGCGAGATTTTGAAGCTTCTATGGCAGTGTCAAGGGAGTCTTGGATGTTTTTTTGGTAAATAAGAGCTTGTTGCATTGCGTTATCGATCCATGGCGCGGTTTCTTCTACTGGCTTCGATTTTATTATCGAAGTCAAATAAGTTTCTGCTGCTGCTGATGGAGGTGGTGGCCGCTGGGTGCTAGGCTTCTCCTGTGGTGATGGTGATTCGACGTCTGTCGCCATTTTGGGAGCGATGGTTGGCTTCGATCAAACACGATGTTCTGAGTTTATTTTATCGATTCGCTTGCGTTAGTGGTGATTTGGGCCTGGATGACCCGCCCTCATTTTTATTCGGGTCTAGATGATATTTTGGGCCATAAATTAGTTCGTGAGCCCGTGAACGACCATTTTTTGCTCATCTGCACGGACCAGACGGACTTCGACTAAAATTCAGATTTTTTCATAGATTCACCCGTATTACACGGTGGATCAAGATCAAAAAACTTCTATACGTAAAAAAATATTCAAACATTTCTAGTATATTTTTTAATAAAAATAAAAATTAAAGTATGTAACAGTTGATGTAATGTAATTTAATTGATTTGATGATTTAAATATAAATTGAACAAAAAAAATATAGTTTGACAAAAAAAAATCAATATACTATCCTTATTTTTTTAATATTAAGATAATAATATATTTGATCAACTCGGGTCAATTTGTCAAACTCAAAATCCAAATTATGATATAATAATAACCTCATATAAAATGTATGCAAAACAAATTATGAAGTTCAATTCTCATTCAACTTCATATTTATGAATGAAATTGAAAAAAAAATCAATTAAAAAATAACAAGAAACAACCCGAGTCAATTTGTAAAATCCGTAACTTAAGTTATGAGATCATAATAATATCATAAAAAATAAATTGAAACAAATTATGAAGCTTGATTCTTGATTAACCTAGTGTTGAGAGATAAAATTGAAAAAAAAACAATGAAGAAAAGGACACAAAAACAACTCAGTTAAACTTGGATTAACTCGTTAAACTCATGATCCATGAGATTGTGATAACCTTATAGAAAGCAAATAAAAAAAACAACCCAAATCAACTCAGGTTACCTTATCAAATTCGCAACTTGGATCATAAGACTAGGATAACCTTGTATAAAGCAGGTTGAAACAAATTATAAAGCACAATTCGTAACCAACCAATTGTTGATGGATAAAATTGAAAAAAATAAAACTAAAAAAAGACACAATAAAATGATCAAATTCAACCCATGTTAACCCTCAACATAATCCTAGTCACAAGACCGAGACGACCTAATATAAAGCAAATAAAAAAAATCACAAAATTTAATTCCTAATCAACCTAATGTTTAAAGACAAAATTGAAAGAAAAAAAAACGAGTCAACCTGGTTAACTTGCTAAACCCACAAAACAGGTCATGAGACTAGGATAACCACGTATAAAATAAACTGCAACAAATCATGAAGATCATTCTCTAATAAATTGAATATTAAATAATAAAATAGTAAATAAAAAAATACTAGAGGCAAAAACAAAAACACCATTACAACCAATAATGTCTTCTAAGATAGTACATGTTAAAAGCATCACCCCTTTTAAATTTTTTTAATTAATTGGAGGATTAATTTTTTTTACTTTACCCCCGTTTCTTTATAAATTATAGTTTACATCATACATCAACACAATTCTTAAATTTAAACAAAAAAAAATGAACCTACCCAAGCATTTAATGTCAATTGGTATTCCATGTGACATCTCGATTCATCATACCTCACATGTTATATTCCTCTGTCGAATTCAAGATCTCCTTTTCCCTCGATCAATTCAATTTTCTTTGTCTATATCTATCAAATATACTGATGAGAATTAAAATCTATTTTGCATATACAAGTGGAGAAAAAATGAAGGCATGCCTGGTGGCATGTAAGATTTTCCTCAAACGCATGAAAATGTTGTTTGAAATTGAAAAACTCATTTCGTGGAAATTTGAAAAACTCATTTCACAAATTGAAGACCAATTAAAAAATAGAGGAGAATTTAGGTGAAGAGGAAATGAGAGAGCCTAGCCTAATGGACGAGGAAGAAAATGAGGTGTTATCGCCAATGTAGATATAAAGGAAAACTTACTTGTGATGTGAGAATTCGCTTTCTTGTCCCTGGATTGCTTCAATGCTACTTTGATTACTAGAACTAAAGAGATATTTCACAGTACGAACATATTTGTAAATCTTGTCAAGTTAATGCAAAGAGTCCAAGATGGGAGAAAATAAAGAGAAAACTATATCCTTTCAATAATGAATAAAACTACTTTTCATATGGGTTATGTCCCTATATAGACAAGCAAAGAGAGTGATTACTTCCTTTAGGAACTCCTCTAAATACTTAGACCAAGCCCATCCCTCATGGGCGGACCATGCATAACCCAATAACAACATCTCACACTCGTCCATGAAAGACTGAATCTATCTAATACATTATATTTCAAACTTACACAAGAATTTCATACTTGACGAACAAATTGTGTAACCCGAAACACAAAATGAAAGGAGCTCCAATATATAAACCTAATACGAGCCACATAGGAGACATCAACCTCATAATTAATCATTCATTAAAGTGTACTAATATACCCTAAGTACTTTTAGTTACATATGACTGAATATAATTCAATCACTCGAGAATTTCATACTCAATCTATCATTACAATTACAAGTATTCTAAATTATATCAAAGTTATTCAAGTGATATGATCTCGTCCGGTGATACAAATAACAGGTGTAGAACTAAAATTACTTTTTCTTTTGCACTCATATCAATCAGGTCTGAATTAACTCGTTTTCCTAATAGTATTTCTTTAAGTCGAATCATTCTATGACCATAGGATATACTCCTAAAATAGCGATCATTTATACATCACCTCTTGATACAGTCAAAAGTCACAAAAGGGTAAGATTTTGAAATTTTAGATATGATCTCTAGGGCTTATATAATAAAGAAGCAAGGATCTATTATTTATTCCTGTAATGGTCATTAACACTTGTAGTATGAAATGCATGATATAACATAGCTTACTCTTTTCTTTTTTGAAGATAAAAAGTGTGTTGTTGCTCTTCTTGTTGTAGAAAATACATCATATGAGTCTTAGTCTTGTCGTTAAACAATATAGACTTCAAATCAGAAATTCTTATTTGCTCATTGTCATTAGTGGCAGATGAATAATTTAATACTCGGCTTCGATCATAATAGACACATGAACGATGAGAATTCATTTATATCGATTCTTTTATTTAAGAACCTCATCATGGTCTCAATCAAGGTGACTTTTTAATAACTACTTTGAGTTAAAATTGCTCCTACTACACCCAAGTCGCTTATTGAGCATTAAAACTCAAATAGTCTCATCTATACTCACCTTACAAGTGTTAGAGATAATTGCTCGTATGAGTGAGCCAATTTAAGTCTATCGACATCCTTTAATAAATTATATTATACGATACTCACAATATATTTCATAAAATAAATAATGAATAACATGATATACTAATGGCATTTATTCATTATTCAATCATTGTAAGCTTTCGTATGTTTCTTTTTACTATTATTTAGTGTTTCTGATCAGAGTTTGATTGATATCAGCTAACCAATTCAACGACATAACATATATTAAGACGTGTGCACATCATTATTGACATGACCAAAAGATTGATGTCTTCTCCCAAGTGCAGGAGTGTCGAAGTAATAAATAACCCGGTAAGACCGGGGTCGAACCACAGGGAGGTTAATTGTATAAATTATAGACAACAACAACAACAACAACAA
>Ga0307515_10020636_pt1 | contig 11736 bp, 3 predicted proteins | sample 17_EM_MG_FD_194513 | JGI IMG/M metagenome (GOLD analysis project Ga0307515, IMG submission 194513) | Populus trichocarpa ectomycorrhiza microbial communities from riparian zone in the Pacific Northwest, United States - 17_EM | ecosystem: Host-associated > Plants > Roots > Unclassified | place...
TTTAAGAAATGTAAGGAAGGGGACAATCTACTATACGCTAATAAGGGCGGCTGGCGTAACTGGCCTAAAAGTATAGAGCAAGATAATGTCCTAAAGTAGTTTAATAACCTAATTAAATTATTTTTAGGCTTTGTAAAGGAGCATGGGTCCGCCCTAAAGATATAATAAAAGCTTATTGTATATACTAAGCAGCCCTTATAAGGGTCTACGGCGAAGCAAAAGCTAAATATTAGTTTTATAAATAATCTAATAGCCAGCGAAAGCTCTTAATACTATTGGTTATAATAATAATAAATTCAATTTACCGCCCGTCCCGGTCCCCCTAATGGGTCCACGTAGGCTAATACCTTCTATAGGAAAAACTCTAACTTAGAGAAAATCCCACCTCGGGCCACGCTGGAGAGATAGCAGCGTTCCGATATTGGAGCGCCGGCGGCTCGCCTTCTACCTGCCTTTAAGTCTGCATATTAAGCTAACTGGCTATGCTTTGCGGATAATCTTACTCTACCCCCTTCTTTCCTTATTATTTTACCCTTATTCTTTTACTAGTCCTCTAGGCTTTAAAAGGGCTAGTATCCACTTATGTCCTCTATATCTATTACCTTTACCTAAAACTAGGGTAAAATACCTAACTGTACTAGCCATTTTGCTGCCGCTTAGGCGCTTTTTTTATTATTTAAAATATCCTAAAGGCGTTTAGAGGCGCATTTTGCTATAAAGTCCGCCCTTTGGTAGTTTGGACACTAAAATAGCATATAGTAGACTATCTGCCTTATCTAGCCGTATTCGTACCGCGGGAGAACTGCTAGTATACTAACAGATACAAGCTATATATTAAGCCCTATTACCTCTATATAAAGAAGAAATAGTGCTATAGCCTCTACTTTTATTAGGCCTTTATATAATAGGATTATAGGTTTCCCCTATAGGGTCTTCCACGTGGTTTCTATGCGGTCTTTAGCCTTTACCTGCTACCGTTGTTGCTATTCTAAATCTGCCTATTTCGCGATAAAGGTGGTTGCCCGCCTTTGGTGCTGGTGACCTCCTATATAGTGGCGGCGCTCCGCCTACGCTCTGCCGGCGTTCCGCTGGCCACACTTATAGGGGTTTATTGCAGCTTCCTACTCTATATAGTCCTTCTAGTGCGCGAGGAAGCCTTATATCTTATTTTTATAGTCCTTTACGCGTTCCCTAAGCACTTCTAATAGTACTAGTAGCCGTTTTATTTTTTGCTGGCGCTTTACTAATATATTCTAGATACCATTAAGTGCCTCTACTAATTCCTTTTCTACCCTATTAAAGGCCGTCTTAGCAGCTCTTTTAAGGGCTATTATTTTAATATAGAGTTAGATTAGGGGAATAGCCGCTTTCTTCTCTATTGTAGCTATTAGTGTTTGCTAGTATGCCCCTATAACCCTACGGAGACACTAGTTCTAGACTTTCTATAGTAGTTTAAGCAAGCTTTTCGCTGGCGTTCCGCCGTTGTCCCGTATTCCCTATACTTGGGCGCTATACAGTATTGCTAGTTAGACGGTGGCTGTATATAGGAGGCGTAAGCGGCGCATTAATGGGCCCTATATAGACGCGGTAATCCTTAACATTACTTTAAAGGCTACTAAGCCCTTACTTACGGCCTTTTTAACCTGCTCTTTCTATTAAAGCTTAGGGTCTACCTAGATCCCTAGGACTTGTATACTAGTTTTCTAAGGGGCTGTCTCGCAGCTAGTAATACGCACGGTAAACGCAAGGTCTACGATGGCGTGGCGCCGTTGCCTTATAAAGTACATAAGCTGGTACTTCTTAGGGGCGAACGCCGCCTTATATTAATTTGCCTATATAGCGCAGCAGTTATAGGCAGCCTCTAATCGTTAACAGTTCTTTACTGTAGAGTCCCCCTAGGTAATAAGGTTTATGTTATCTATAAAGCCAAACCCTAGTATACCGCTATTAGGGTGCTAGAATTCCTCTAACAGCTTTAATATAAAAAAGAGGAATAAGATTAGTAATAAGGGTGACCCCTAGGGGATACCTGTCTGCGTTTAAATCTAGTTACTCTTATATCCTATAAACTTAATGCGGGTTTTATATGCTATTAGGAAGCTTTATATAAAGTCTATAAGCCACTTTAAAAAGCCTTTTTTTTAAAAATATAGAGGAGCCTTTTATAGGAGACGTTATTAAATGCCCCTACTAAGTCTAGGCTTAGCATTAATACCACACACCCGCGGCGCGTTTGCTACGCCGTCTGTATATAGGAGCTAAGTAGTTCTACCACTAACAGTATAGATCGTTTGCGCCTTACTCCCATTTAGTTCTAAGGGAGTAGCCCCTACTCCTTCGCAGCCTTAGATATAATATTAGCTACGTACTTTTCTAGGACTTTTACTAGCGTGTTTTTAAGGGTAATTGGTCTATAGCTGCCTAGGAGAGAGTAGTCTTTCTTTCCTTCTTTACGTAACACTATAGTTATAGATTCTTTAAGGCTTTCTGGTATTATTCCGCTAGTAAAGTAATAACTAGCTGCTTCTGCTAAATCTTTTATAATAACTAGGGCAACCACTTTAAGGACCTTGTTTGGTATGCTATCTAGCCCTAGGGCTTTTCCATTTAGAAGACTCCTAATAAGCTTACCAATTTCTTCTGTTGAGATGGTGGGGCTAATATTAAGCACATTTTGTTCCCTTATTGTCTCCATATTGCTGAGGTCTGCTATTCTACTATTGGTTATATATACTTATGCTAAGAGAGCTAAAGAGTAATCTAAATACCGATATAGCCTCGCAGGCATGGTTTGCTTTAGGGAAATATATAAGGGAAGTCTTCGCCGCTTAGGACAATCGTCACTTTATCCTAAATTTTACCCTCTATAGATCTATTATACGGCTATAGGAGTATAACTAGGTAGGAGGCATCGTATTATTACTATTCGATATTAATAAAGACGGACTATAATTTACCTCGGCGATATTAGGGTTTCTTTTAATAAATAAAGAGCAGCTTGGGTTTAACCCTACTATTTTAATATTAGATGGTAAATAATATATTAAGGTCGTGCGCAATAATTAGACTAAGCGTCTTATCCTTAACAAACTTATAAAATAGGCACCCTACATTACCGGTTAGGCGACAACTTACTAAAAAGCGTACCGTAAGGGTAACACCTCTAAGATACCTCTTGTTATTAAAGATTTATAGTAGTACCTAAAGCGTAAGGAAAAAGGCGAACTGCTATATAAGGTAGTAGAGAAAAGAGTAATTAATATAGCCAGGTACTATTACTATAGGACTATTTATATAGGTGGATAAGATAATAATATCTTTAATATCTATAAGGGGCTGGATATTACTAAAGCGATAAAATATAAGCCTAAAAGCCTAATAGTGTCTTTAAGTATAGCTAGAGTATAAGGTAGTGTAAGGAAAGGCCGAAGTACTAGCAGAAAGAGGTCGTCTAGCTGCACTAATACCCCGTTACCGCCCAACAAGCGCCTATATTTAAGCTCTTTAATTAAGCGCCCTATTATATAGAATCGGGTGTATTAACGCGTTATTACTTATAACTATAGAAAGGCTCTTTATAAGGTAAGCTCTCTGACTATAATACTTACTGCGCTAAAGGGTAGCATTAAAGGATATAAGTCTTTATATACGTAGGCTGGCATCCTCTAATATAACATTTTAATAGGCAACCTCTTAATAAATAAGGAAGACGATAATCCCTTTTAGAAGTTATTCTTAATTAATCTTAATCTCGCAATTAAAGAAAAGTAAAAAGGACTTTTAAAAGTACGGGGTAAGACTAATATAAGAGTGTTTATAGCTATAGGAGTGCTTCTAGGCAAGAAACACTCCTTTAGGTATAATTTAGAGTCGTTCTTTTAGGTGCTTTTCTAAATATATATTTATTATAAGGGTCTAAATAAGGAGTATAAGCCTATCCTAAGGTTTAAGAAGTAGAATTATATAGATACTAAAGAGCTAGCAGAGCTGAAAAAGGGGTACGTAGCCTATAAAGGGGATTTTATTAAAATAGCGGAGGAGTACTTTATACTATATTACTAGTTATTAAAACCTTAGGTTAATAGACTCTAGAAAGTAGTATTTCTAAATAGTAAAAGGTAGGAGAAGAATAATCCGGAGCTATATTTTAGGATAAAGATAATACTTTAGTAAGTATAGAAGGATCTAAAGGTATTAGCAAAGCAGATAGAATAATATTTTATTATCCTATACTTTTTTACAGCATAACTAAAGATTTAGGCGGCTAAGGTAAAATAGCAGCCTTAGTCAAAACGCATATAAAATAGCGTAGGGTAGGCTAAATAAACCCAGGAAAGCGGATAACCCAATTTTCCGCCAGATTATTAGGTCCTTATACCCTACTATCTTATATAGGCTTTATTTTTCTATAAAACACGTAATCTACTCCCTAGCCTATTAGAAGCCGCCTTATGCCGCCTAAATAGAGGCTGCAAGAGAATTAATCCCCTACTTTAACTAATCCCCTACTTAAATAAGTCCCCTACTTAAAAAAATCCCCTACAGGAGCTAATGCCCACATATTTCGCCGCCCTATAAAAACCAGTCCCCTACTTTAATAAATCCTCTATAGAATCTAGTCCCCTACTCTAATAAATCCCCTACGCTAATAAATCCCCTATAGGATCTAGTCCCCTACTCTAACGAATCTCCTACGCTAACGAATTCCCTGCAGGTACTAATACCTATATATTTTACCGCCCTATAGAAACTAATCCCCTACGGCTTATATTTCTATATGGCTTTTGCTCCCCTACGGGAGCCTATAGCTATATTTTCCTTTTCCCTATAGGAACTAATACCCTACGGCTTCCGTTCTCCTATTCTTAGGTTTACTAGTAATTCGCCCGCGCTATAGCCTACTATATAGGCCTTATTATTATAGGAGTAAGCAAGTATATAGGTTTATGCCCTATACGGGAATCTTAAAAGTAAATTACTTTTTGCCATGGGAACCCGCTTACGTAACCAACTCTGTTTAGTAATATTAGATTCTATATTTCGAGATCCTCCTTATAAAGGTAGCTCTTTTATTAGCTAAATAAAACTTAAAGATAATATCTACCTAGCTAAGTCTTCGTCCTTACAACGCTGCAGCTTATACTTTACCTATTCTATAGCTTTCTCTCCGTTTTCTATCTTTTTAACTATATCCGATAGCACTTTACCTAGCTTCTGCAACCTATTTAAAAGAAAAATCCTAAGTAGGGTAAACCGTCTCCTATATAGGGGGGAAGCGCTTAAAGTAGGGCGGAAACTAATTATGTCTAAGACCTATAAAACTATTAACTTATAAACAGCTATATTATTTATAATATTTACCTTAACCCACTTAAGTTGGTCATCAAAGGAGACCTATTTAAAGAATTTTTAAGAAGATAGAGCATTTTTTATCTAAAGCCAATTATTCCTATCCTCTACCTTATGTTTTACCTATTTAATTATTTCTAGCCCGCCTTTTATATATACGAGATCACCCGAGAATACTATACGTTTAACCACTAACCTATTAGAATTAAATATCCCTAAAAAGATATATTCGCCATAATATAGGTGCGGGCCATATTACTGGCACTGCCGTATATAGCAGAGGGTAAAAATATCTTTAACCTATAGAACTATTAGACTAATATAACTAAAGGGTATATAGTATCTTTTACCTTAATACCGTTATAATTTATACTAGGTTTATTAAAGCCCTATAGGAAATCTTAAGGAGAAACGGGAGGATAATCTGGTCTAAAAATTAAATTGTCCTTTGTAATTTCCAGCAGCTTTATTACAATATTATTCTTAAGGTAAAAGTGCTAGGTAAGGATAACGACGGAAGTAAAGGTTTAGTGGCCTCTTTATATAGGACTAGAGGATATATATTTATATACGCCCTATAGCACATTCTCTTTACCTATAAATATTAAGACAATTTTTATAAGTCGCCCGTACCTCTTCTATAAGGAGCGTTAATACTTAAGCGCGTACTAGTGTAATAACGGTTTTTAGGAACGGGTAGTGTTATATAGGCCCTACCTAACCGGAAATCAGCCCTATTAAAAATTAGCCCCGCTAAAGAAAAATCAGCCTCTTTAAAGGGTCTTTATATCTATTCACTAATGCGTCTATTACTTGCATTTTTCTTAGACTTATTATATACGCACTATAGATAGCTTCTAGCATAGATAGTAGATATTTAAATTACTTACGCGCCATTTTATTAGCATAGAGCTAATCCTTATCCTCCTAAAAGGAGGACTTCCTCTTCTATAAAATACTTAATAGTAAAGTAACGTTACCTTATATTTTACTATACGTTAAGGTATTTCCAACGCTAGGTAGATTAGCAGTATACTAATAAAAAATATTTAGAAAGTCACTAGGCAGCACGCTACTAAAATCCTCCGCACTACTAAAGACGTAGTCTTCGTCAAAAACTAATATCTAGTATATTATAATAATATAAATAAGGAAATCTGGGCGAACCCCAGGGATAGCACGGCAAAGGCTATAGTAATATTAGCACTTAGCCCGCTAAGTTTAGATAACGGTTTACTAAGGTTTAGGATTTCTACGAAATATAAATACCCTAAACTTTAGAGCGGCAATATAATGGGCGCACTTAATAATACGCCTCAACACTTTATAGGGAAGGGGGGTAGATATGCTTATATATCTATATAGGTCTATACGGCCGTAGCTTTATAGGAGCCGTCTAAGGCCGCGGGTTCCTTAGAAGCAGAGTAGAAATAATATTAAAATGTACAGGAGTGCTATATTGCGAATTCTGGTTTAGGTTAAGGCTTACTATATATAAAAATATAGGGTACAAATTAAGCTAGTTATTTATTACTATAGTAGCTAGCGGAGTAATTAGCTAGAGATTAGAATTTAAATTAAAAGGAATTAATAGAGGATCTAAATAGATTTTAGGAATTAATAGAGGTTTAAAAGGGGGAGGTACTTTAGAATTTAAGTAATAGTCTAGGTTTACATCGGAAGGAATTAACAGTAAATCTAAGTAGATTTAAGAAATTAAGATAGGTTTAAAAGAGAAGGACATCCTAGGGGTTAAGTAATGGCTTAGGTTGAGAGGGATTTCTAAAAGGTATAAGTAGATCTTAGGGATTAAGGTAGATCCGAAAGGTAATAGTATTTTAAGAGGGTTTAAATAAAGATTAGCTATGCTATGTTAGTCCCTTAAAGACATTAGAAATATTTAATCGGAACTTCTATTAGGAACGGTTTACGGACTACTTATTTTAGATAACTCGCGCCTAGTACGTTTAGTATTAGACTGCTTAGTAGTAGTTAATCTTTTTATACCCCTAGGGCTTTAAATAGCGCTGCTAGCTTTAGGCTAACTTATAGAGTTAGTATTAGCACGATAAAGATATATATCCTTTAGGTTCCTTACTAAAGGAGATAATTCCGTCCATTTCTAGCACTGTGGTTATATTTCTATCTAAGCAATCAATATATTGAATTCTTTAGGTGCTATATACCTTTTAATACTATTATAGGTTAGTCATTAATTTAATAGAGGTAATTAAAAACTAATATTATACTAAAATCTAGGTTATAGAGACTAATAAGTACTCTAGGTTTAAGACAACTCCATTTCTAGCTAGCAATATTATTTAGTTTAAGGCGCTCTCCTCCTAATAAATAGGCCATCTCCCGTACTAAAGCTCTAAATTATTAGCCCTTTTTAGGCTTATAACCTTCTTTCTTTAATCACTCTACCTTATTATTTAGCGTCTCAGATAAAATAGACTTTATTAACCTATAACTAACTACATTTTTGCCTACGTTAAGGACATTAGCTAGGTTATAAATTATTACCTAGTTATTAGCTCCTACTGGTTTAATATATAGTTCCTAAAGAGCTTTAAGTAATCCGCCCTTAGCTGGATTATAAAGCTTAAGGAACTGTTCTAATTTACAATTATTTAGAGACTAAATTTTCGTATAAACTATAACTAGTCGCTTTATAGCTACCGGCAATAAATTCTAGCGTTTTTTAGGGCTTCCTTTATAAAGTGGGTCTAGGCTTCTATTAGGAGGTAGGGTTCCTTATCTTTTAAAAATCCAAAATAATAAAATAAATTTAACTATGGCTTTCCTAGTCTCTAGATCTATAGGGGTCGTTAAGGCCTTTAGGGCTTTTAGGGCTTTTAGGGCTTTTGTGGCTTTTAGGGCTTTCACGGCTTTTACGGCTTTTAGGATTACTAGGGTGTTCTAAGGGCCTAAAACCGTTAGGGTTTTATTTAAGCTAAGCGCCTCTTTACAATCGGTGGGTAAGGCCTTTAGAATTTTATCTACTACTCTTTTATAGGCTTTTACTGCTTCGCCTTTATTAGTAAAGCGCAGGAATTACATAAATAGCTTAATCTTATTTAACAATAACTATTATCTATAAGTATCCCTTAGGAAAGGAGTAATAAAAGGTAAACCTATAGCGTAATAAGGACGGACGGTGCGAGTAAGCTGTAATAGTATACTAGGAAGGACTACTTCTCCGTCCTATAGTAAATAATAATTAGCCTTAAAAAGGGAAAGGCTATAGAATAGAATTACTATAGCGCTAAAATCTATTTTACTATACTACTAAAGCAGAGAACTCGCCATCTAGGGCCTAGAGGCTAAGCAGACGATGGAGGACATAACAAAGTAGAACTCTACTATAGCGGGGCTTACAGTAGAGAGGCTAGCGTGGAAAAGGCCAGGAAGAGTCCAGACGGGAGAAAAGGTTAAATTATTGCTTATTATAGGCGTATAGTCAGAAGAGGTAGCAAATGCGCTATTTGATTGAGGCCTCTTCCTAGGAGGAGACCACTACCTAGTTGCGAGACATAAGACGACGTTTCTAGTAACGCAGTGCTTTAATTGCTAGGGCTTTAACCATATAGCTAAGAGCTGCAGGAGGGAGGCTAGATGCGGACGCTGCGCCAGGCAGCATAATACTAGCGATTGCATAGGAGACCCACCTAAGAAGTGTATTAACTGCAAGGCAGACTACAAGGCATAGAGCAGGGCGTGCAATGTCAAGCGGACGCAGTAGGAGAAGGCCGCAGCAATTAGGGCCTTCACTTTAATATACTATACTGGCGCCCACAAGGCGCCCACGAGCGGATAGCAACTATAATTACAATATGAAATTACTACTAAAGAGGCCTCGTAACGAGCTAAGAAAAGAAAGCTAAAAGAGATGGTTACGTGGGAGAGCTCCGTACAGGCGGAGGAAGGCCCTTAGAAGGTCGGCCGACTATAGATTATTAACTACTCTAGGAGGGAAAGGGGCTAGAGGACCCTCTAATTAATACTCTAAATAGCGCTAAATGGCAGTATTTATGCCCTAATTTAAGTCCCGGTAACCTAGGAGCCCCTACTAAGTATAAAGCTTAATATAGAGATAGAAGTAGAAGCCTAGATCTAGAGAGAGGCAATTATAGGTACTATAACCACACTATAAGAGAAGGCTAGCATGGATCTATTATATTAGGATACTAGAAACCGCTTACAATTATATAGTATAATACCAACAATAGTAGGAATAGCGTACTACTCTAATTTTTACGGGAGGTGGAGTAGGTAGACCCCTAGCTAGATATACTGGCCATCCAGAAGCTATAGCGTAGTAATTAAGGAAATATAATATATACTATAAAGTTATACTACCTAGTATATACGGGAGTTAGTAATATAAGGGTCTGTTTCTATATAAATAAGGCTATTAACATAAATAAATGGGCGCCTACGCACCACTTAGCGGACGTATATATAATTAAGCTAGAGGGCCGCGAGCGGACTATCTAGATTTATAATATCTATAACCCCCAATAGACGAATAGTAGCCTTCGCGTATTACTAGAGCTGCTAAGGGTTGAAGGAGAATATATATTATTAGGAGATTTTAATCTACACCACCCTTTTTAGGGGGGTGTAGTAGTAACAAGCGTAGACGACGCGGTGGATAACCTTATCCGTACTATAGAGGCAGCTAGCCTAAGCCTAGCTACTAAGGCGGGCACGGAGATATGGGTAAAGGGCATGTTAAGGAGTACGCTAGATCTGGTATTTACCTCCCTATAGATTACTAATAGGCTGCTATAGAGTTAAAGGCAGGACCGCTGGTATATAGGGTCCGACTATTTTCCTATTACTATAGAGGTAGACACAGAGGTGCCGGAGGGGCCTCCGCTACCTAGGAGACCGCTATAAAAGAAGGCTAATTAGAAGGTAGTGCAGAGCGAGCTAAAGGGCCGGCTATAGCCTTTATACAGTCTCCCGTGTAATATAAGAGACGACCTAAATATACTAGCGGAGGCTATATACTAGGCTATTAAGAATACTATAGTAAAGATAGTACCTAGCGTGCGGCCCTTGCCGTAAGCCTTTAAAGCGTGGTTGGAGGAATGCATAAAGGTGGTAAAGGAAACCTGGCAGACCTCCCAGATATAGAAGGCCTCCTAGTTAGTACCTAACTAGATTAAATACAGAGTCGCACATAATAAGAAGAAAAGGGCAATTAGGCGAGAGGCTAATAGGCTATAAAGGTAGACTATTTAAAAGCTAATAGACGACTAAAAGGGAGTGTGGAGAATGGTAAAATGGGTACGTATAGCGGACGGGAAGCTAAAGGCCCTACCATAGTTTCCCCCTATTAGTAGGCTAGGAGAGGAAATCCTACACTATAGTAATAAGGGGAAGGCTACTATCCTTATAAAGTAGTTCTTCCTACTACCTATAGAGGCGGACCTTAATAATATACTAGGGTTTATATATCCAGAGCCGCAAACTATAAAGAAAGAAGTAGAAGAGGAGGATATTATTATAGCTTTAAAGGGGCTTGCCCCTAATAAGGCCCTAGGCCTAAAGAAGATTACTAACTAATTCTTTAAGACGTATAGAGAGTAGCTAGCCCTAGTGCTAGCTAAGCTCTTTAGTAGCTATATAGCAATTGGATATTACCTAAAGCCGTTTAAAGACTCTATTATAGTAGTTCTTTGGAAACTACAAAAGCCGTCTTATACTACGGTAAAGGCCTACCGGCCGATTGCGCTGCTTAATACTATTAGGAAGCTACTTAAAAGAATAGTAGCCGGCCGATTATTTAAAATTATGGAAGAAACGGATATGCTGCTAGCCAGCCAAATAGGAGCAAGGCCAGGGTACTTAACGTAAATAGTACTAAAGCTACTAACCTAGCAGGTGTATATAGTGTGGAGGAGTAACCTAAACCTAGTAGTTTTACTACTTAGCCTTAACATTTCTAGGGCCTTCGACCAAGTCTCCTATAAAAGAATAATCTATAATATAAAGGCCTAGGTAGTGCCCTACTGGATAGTATAGTTTATAAAGTCCTTCCTTAAAAACTAAATAATAAGGCTCTTAATTAGGGGCTATATAGCGCAAACAATGCAGATGAATACGGGTATACCCTAAGGCTTAGCGCTGTCGCTAATCCTATTCCTCTTCTTTACCTATACGCTCCTGCTAGAGCTATAAGGGGGTACTACTACAGCATTTAGTTTTGTTAATAACTCTAATATACTAATATATAGTAAGACTATAGAAGAGAACTGTAGAGCCCTAGAAAGGGCATATAAAGTATATATAACGTAGGCATACTAGCACGGGGTAGTATTTACCCCTAAAAAGTATTACTTTATCCACTTTATAAGGAGCCATAAGAAGTTTAAT
>Ga0307515_10020638_pt1 | contig 11736 bp, 9 predicted proteins | sample 17_EM_MG_FD_194513 | JGI IMG/M metagenome (GOLD analysis project Ga0307515, IMG submission 194513) | Populus trichocarpa ectomycorrhiza microbial communities from riparian zone in the Pacific Northwest, United States - 17_EM | ecosystem: Host-associated > Plants > Roots > Unclassified | place...
TAAACATATAAAGGGAAAATAAAAATAAATCATCTATCCCTGTAAACACATTATAATAGACTAAATTTAAAAAAATTAATAACTAAAGAAAAATAAAAATGGGTCAAAATGCAAAAGAAAAAAAAATACTATTATAATTCATAGTGTTATTGAAAATGCTAAACCTTATAGCTTTATACTGAATACACTTACACTATGAGACGTCTGGTTTTTTGAAAGGGTTCTAAATAGTAACACGGGGAGAAAAAAAAGGTTTAAAAAAGAAGAAGAAGAAGCAAAACTAATGCCTTAAACCATCCCTGCCTGTGCTGCTTTCAAGTTCCTATACTCTTTTCTTTCGGGCCCAAGTAGGTTTCTATTTTCTCATGTACAAGAAATGAACACATGACACGTAAACAACAATTGCTGCACAACAAATCCTGTATGCATCTGCTATCACTTACTAAATGTGAAATCACGAGCACTGCCAACGTTAATTTCATGCTGCTGAGAATGGATGGGGCCTGGTCCTGGAGGCAATTGCACCGGGTTTGGATCTTGAGTTTCTATGACCTGGACTTGGTCCCTAACATCAGGACTTCCATGGTGTACAGGCTCATTGAGTTCATGATCGTGTACAGAATTTGCTTCAGGATCCCATTGATCATTGTTGTCATAATAAGAATGCCTTGGAGAATTCTGGAAACTATCAGGAGCAGTGCTGCCACGGAAGTTGTGCAAGAGATGAACAGGCGACATGCCATAAGCGGGAGTTTGTGGTCTGCTTGACATTGGTGTGTGAGACTCAGAGTTCTTGCCATGTTTACTTTGCTTTTTGGCTGTATGGTGCCAGTTTTTGAGTGCTGCTGCCACTCGGTCGTTAAATACGGTTGGTCTCATGCTAGAACCCATCTGCGAGATCACAGGAAACAATGTCATTCACAAGATAACAAAATGTCTTGCTGCTATGAAAACTTTTAAGGCATTTGAATCTCAATACTAACCTGTGTCACTAAAGCATAAAGAGGCAGAGTCACATAACTGCATACTATCTGTATGACGACCCTGAAAAGTTCCAATGTGCATTTTGTCAGCAATGCTTAAAAATTTTGAGCTAAAAATCCTAATTATACAGAAGTCTTTAACTAGGTTAATATTTTCATGTTTTTCAATATGCTAATGAAACTCACCCCAATGTGATCCTGATGACAATACCCTCAGTGTGAGCATGGTAGCAGGACTTTATTGTGAATTCATACTGAAAGATAAGGGAAACTTAGTTAGGGTCTATTCTTCTTCTTCAAGGGAAAAGGGTATAAGATCATTCTTTGGAAGTGAAAAAAAAATCGTAATTCATGTTAAAAAGAACACGGTAGAATTGCTTACCACACTCCATATGAAAAAAGCAATCTGAAATGCATTCTGCAATGAAGAAGGTTACAAAGACAACAAGTAAGCATAGGCGGGTATAGTATTAAAATGTTCAGATAAAAGTGAAGGTATATGGATGTGTTGGAGTACCTGAAAGAGAACTAAGTGAATGAGAAAGAGAAGGAATCGTGGGCGTCCAAACCAGAAAAGGTCATCGCCTGGTATAACCACGAGAGCACCCTTAACCACATCTCCTCTCTCTTGAATCCTTAGCCCCATTTGAGTTATGATCACTTGTAGCTTAGCTCCTATCAGTAAAATTATCTGCAAAATTCCCAATTAAATGTTATGATGGCTTCCTCATGCTCACAGAACTCACAAGAGTAGGAAATTTATTAATCAATTTAGAAGGCAAAACCAAGGGTTTTGTAAGACATTCGTACTCACAATTAAAGGGATAAATGGTAGCCAAAACTGAGAGTTCCATCCTGTCACGAATAAGGAATAGATTCTTAGCCCTTCAACTATATAACTTTTAGTATCTTGCATTTTCTGGGAATTATATCGCAATATTATGCTTACCATGTGTATTAGTCAACAGGAACAACACTGCAGTGAACCATATTATCGGACTGCATACACAAAGTAAGGTTATTATTCTGAAATAAACAAGGGTAATTTAGGGCTCAAATGATTGCGAGAACACACCTGATTCCCACCACAACTTTAAAATCCTCATCAAGTGATCTGCTGATGTACTTTTGGAAGTTAAATCTTGTTTCACTTCCAGGGGCCAAATGTGCCTGTAGAAAATAACAAGACATTGTAACTCGAATAACGAGAATTCCTTGTCAGGGTGAAAGGATTCGAGTACAAGTGTATATTCTCAACGCACCATGATAAATCCATGTCTCAATGTCATATAATCAACCTTGGTAACAGATCCAAAAAACTGTCTGAAGAAACACACCTGATATTGGGGCAACAAAAAAAAAAGAACAATGAGTTTCATATAAAAAATAAACTCCAAGTCCTGAAAATATAAGGTTGCAATGAATTGGCATGCTAATCACATCATTTCTATAGCGAAACCATTAATACCGTATCTTAAGTTCAGTACAGATTATGCAGAATGTTTCAGTGGTTTTATCTTCATAGCCCACATTTTTCATTTCATAATGGCAAATTCCTCTACAAAAAAACGCATTCAGTACTTACAATCCAAAGGAGAACCGATGACTTGCTCCATAGTTGCAGATGCCTCCTTCCAAATGATGTCTCTCTTGCAAACCTAAACCTCTCTGGATCTGCAAGCCATGAAGACATTTAAGTAATACTTAGTATAAGATGACTAAAATAGAAATAGTTGCCACTGACTAGTTTACTGAAAGTCACTTCCATCCTTGTATGTGTAATTTTGCATCTTTGGTGAAATTTTAGGCAACAAATTATGAATGGATAATTGATCATTAAGCAAAGCTATGGACTAAACACTTACCATTATGGTATTGGTACTCAAGGGTTTTTGTTTCATCCTCCCATGCCTTCCACTTTCTCATCTGCATTTCAAGGAGTATTGAAGAGATCGATCCATCAGAAAAGGGGAAACAAACAAGCATTTGAGAAAAAAAGTATACAAATGGTAGTATTGCAGTACCTTGGTTCTGCCTATGAAATAGGTAATTATGCAATAGAGCACATGAACAACTGCTAGTACGAAGATGAAAATATGGAGCTGGTGGATACCATATGATGATACAAGGGCAACTTTTCCCTGAAACATATGCAAAGATCAATGCTAAAAATCGGCTGCTCAAAAACATCGAGTTCAGCAGAACATATTATGGACCTACTTTTACCAATCCTAGCACATTTTTCCTAAGTTGAAATTGGTATTCAAAGATTATACTGATCTTATTCTTACCTTTTCAGCACATTTGTCATATTTTGATGCTAAAAAACGTCTATGACTTTCACCGGAGCCCAAGAACTGAAGGAGCCTTCGACGAGTGTTATCAGAATCATCAGACTCTGATACCTTTTTTTTCTCCTGGTTCTTACTGCAAGGATGCCAGGTGGCTGCTATATTCCCCGGAATGCAAATATCAGAGATTGGTCCTTGTAATATTGTTAGGAGCAAGGATATGAATCCCATAAGCATGAGCTCTGCAATTTTATTTTATTTTTTTAAAAGTAAGAACAGAAAGGATTTAGTTAACTTGGTTTCTGATCAAAATACGTAATTCACTTCAAAACTGGCAAGAACTTATCAAACTAAAAAACTGGTTACCTGCTTTAACTTTTTCAAGTGCTTCAACTAAAGCTGGCTTGTGTTTTTTCTTCAACCACTGTAAAGAAGTGCAAAAAAAAAACGTCAGGTCTAATCAACATACGCAGCCATTCAAATATTCAACTCTTTCAATTTTGAGGGCTGGCAGGAGTTTAGTTCGATTGTCAGAACTGCTATCACTTATTTTTCATGAAAATAAACTCAAAAAAAAAAAAAATTCAAAACATGCTTGCCTGCTTTCAAGACTAATCAAGTTTTAAATTACCTAACATGGTGCAAGTCATCTACCTAGCTAAACCATTTAATGAAGGCAAGAAAATACCTTTTCTACAACATGAATTAGATGCTCGATGACGATTGAAATGGCAACCAAAACGAAGCAGACCACAGCAACAGCCCATGTAGGTGTCTGCTCAAGAGACTGTGCTTTGCCTTTTGAAGCCATCCTGGTATATAGAGCTTCTACTGGTTAAAACAACAGGACCCTCCCTTCGAAGATTCACCAAGAATTGTTAAACAAGAAACAGAACAGAGAAGTGGCCAGAGATTGATGCTACAAGGCTTAATTAGCAAATTCAGCACAAAATTAGGCAGAGCTCGGTTACTTTTCTCTGCACGGAATTTCTTTCTTCTTGTGTATTTAGAGAGAAATACTTGGCTTCTTGTTTTATAAGTCTTGCAGGGGCATATATGACATATGTAGATACGTTCTTCAAAAGCCAAGACCCAAAACTTTGACTATTTCAAGGAGATTAAAATATTTGACCGAGAAAGAACAAAAGAGTGCAAACAAAAGAACGCGCAGCGTGAATTCAGTTCGTGAGATTATTCGATGTATGTATAAATTAACTCGAATAATCACGTTAATAAAAAAAAAAAACCGCAGCGCAGGAAATAAAAGCAAAACAAAATAAATAAACAAGTCGATAAGGAAATTTCTCCTGTGATAAAATAAAATAAGAATGAATCCTAATTTGCGGGCTCAGTTACCGTAGTACTGGTGATTGACTTGGCTACCAGTCACAACTCTGCCGCCCATTGAATTCTTGTTTCAGACCAGTATATTTGTTTAGAAGAAATTTAAATTATTTTATTATTATTATTTTAATATATTGATGTTAAAAAAAAATCTAAAAAATATATATATAATATAATTTTAAGTGAAAAACACTATACACTATAATACCAAATATATCATAAAAATCCACATGTGCTCTATCTATTTTGAAGGATTTTAAGTTCATCTTGTTAGGATTTATTTAAGATTTTAATATTGATTACGATAGATAAATAAGCATTCCCCTTAACATTTATGTAGTGTTTGTAAATGTGATAGCGGTTGTTTTTTAAAGTGTTTTTTTACTTGGAAATACATTAAAATAATATATTTTTTATTTTAAAAAATAATATTTTTGACATCAGCACATTAAAATGATTTGAAAACACCAAAAAATATTAATTTGAAGTAAAGAAAAAAATAAATAAATAATATTTTTTTCAAAAACACTTTTGAAATACAAAAAAAAACAAACATTTAATAGAGCAATGTTATTAAACTTGGTCTGGCTTAGTAGATCAACTCGAGATTTTTTTGGGTTATATTTCACAAAAAAAATATATAAGAGAATTGACTCGATATGACCCCACTAAAAATCATGATTAATCCACGACATGGTTAACACTCATTAACTTTTTTTAAAAAAAAAAAAAATAACCTGATTTAACTTATATTAAACCATCCTATCCAGGATCCAAGTTTTATATCATATTGACCCCAAATCAAGTGTAATAATCATGTCGTAAAGCAAGATGATTGTAAAAAAAAAAAAAAAAAAGATTGACCCGGAATTAGTACTCGTGATTTCTTTGCAAGTATCAATTTTTTCTTAATTGACCGGCGTTACTTCTTTAGTTGTCGTTGTTGCTGTTTTTTGGAGAAAATGCAAAATTTACAAAGGATATGCGGTAGACAGAGATGTCTGTAACCCATCATTTTACCATCAAAGAAGAGCAGTCTATTATAACATGCACAGAGAGGAAGGTTGGCGGTAGGAATTTAAAGTTGAAGAACATATCACTGTGCACGCAGAAATCATTAACACACAAAAAAATATGAAAAAAAAAATATAGACTATGGATTGAAATATAACTTTTTATTTAAAAAGAGTCAAGGTAAGATTTATATAAAATAATTATTAAACACAAAAAATGGCCACAAGAATTATAGATTGCAGACTAGAATATAACTTCTTTTATTTATTTAGGAAGGGTATTATATAAAATAAAATTGACTGGATCAAGCTCTGTTGACTTCACTAGATGGATTAAATTGAAAACTAAGTGTGTAAGAATTTGACCAGCACCTCTCCAACACGCACTAATTAATGTTCATGTGTTTATTTTACAGATTTAGCATGACCATTGTGAAATATAAAGAATGAAAAAAATGTTCATAATTAATCATTTAGTATTTATTACTATAATGGTATTAAAGCGATGGAGATAATGGGAAGAATAGAAAGGACATGTCTACGTATACTAGTTTTGAAAATATATAAATTCATTCAAGATTTCTCATTAATATAAATTTATGTTTTTATATTTATTTTTTATTTTAAGACACTAGCGAACAAAAAAATTCAATTATCTTCCACTATATAAAAGCTTTGGAGATAACGAGGATAAAAAAAACATGTTTTTGTATACTTCTTTTAAAAATACAGAAATTCATTCAAGATTTATCACAGATAAATTTATTTTTTTAATCTTTTTTAACCATGCATGTTTTCATCTCTTTTATATATTTTTTATTTTATTTTAAGAAACTGGCAAACAAAAAATTCAACTGTCTTTGCTTTGCTTGATAATAGAGATTTGACCAGAATACTACCTAGTCATAAAACTCTGTCTCGTGGAGGCATATCTAGCCAGTTTGTGTCAGCAGAGTAACTATATTGAGCTCATAGGATTAACATTACTATAATATTTCTTAATCTTTGGAGATTTTATACAAGAATTTCTTCAAGGAACGAATCTCGTTTCCACGATATAAAGAAACAAGGAGATGGCATTAACATAGTATCAAACTTGAAGAAGGAGCTACTACCTCAGAGTTATAGTACTTGAGTTCTCTTTTATACTTGGTAGCACCTTCTAACTTCTCAATAGGATTGACAGGATTCAAGAACTCAACAGGCGGGCCCTCTGTTGAGCATAGGACAAACCCGATCAGGCCACTGCATGCCAGATAACAACAGACAGCAGGTAAGAATCATTTCATACTCTGCAACCTATTTCACCAAACCCCATTTGAATTTCCCTCATAAATTATTGAACAATGGCAAAACTGTGATGACAAAAATCAGGGAGAACATTTACTAACATTAACAAAAACCAAAATCTCAAATTCATGAGCACAAAGTGAGGTTACTCAGCATTGTGTTTTCATCTTAATCACAGCAAAGGGTGTGGTTGCAGAGCTGTATACTTCAAATGGCCATGATTAAAGCATCCATCGGTCCCACAATTGTCAGAAAAATACTTTTGAGATGAAGAATGCAAAAGCAAGTATGACAATAAATAGAGCTCATCATTACCTTGGATATGTTGGAACACTTGCCCAGGCATAATGAACAGAACCCTTAAATGTTTCACGGCAAATAGAGATCATATCCTCAATAAGATGTGTATGAAGCCACATACTTTCTGCCATGTTACAGAGGACACCACCAGGCCTTAATGCTCTAGCTATTGTCTCGAAAAATGGCTTCTCTACTAGCTCTTGAGCAGGACCTTAATCAAGAAGAGGAATACCATGAGCAACATTCCTAAATGCATTAAACCATAAAACAACGGAAGTTTCTCTGAAGATCACAGAAACCAAGTTTTCGAATAGTTCAGTTCTCAACTATAGAAGCAGATTAGGGAACTGAGAACCAAACAGTTATATCTAAAACCCAAACGATAGTTTCTAGCAAAAGTTTTCAAGCATATTGAACCAGAAACCAGAAGTCACACAAAATCCATTCATCTGCACAGTTCCGTAGTTCTGAAACATGATTCTACCTCAATCAGTCACAGGCCACACATTCCCTTCTGGTGTTATAAACTCTAAAGAAAAAGAACAATTATTCATATTCTAGAGCATACCTACAGGGTCTGAGGAATCAACAATAATAGCATCATACTTCCCTTCAGGAGTTGACCGGAGAAAATCTACAGCTGTAAAGTTTTCAGAAGCAAGATCAGCTAATATCAGTTCAATTCACTTCAATTAACCCAAGGAAAACTCATGCACAAATAATGAAGTCTTTATATAACTGGGACAAAGTGTAGAAAAAGGAACATGAAAATATTGTTTGTGCATACCATCACCCACATGAAGTCGGACCCGAGGATCCTCAAATCCAACAGCCAATTGTGGAAAAAACTTCTTAGACACCTACAGTATTTTGAAGGAGTTAGACGGAGCAGAATGGTACTTGTGATGCAAGAAGGGTTTCACCAAATCAGCACTTACATCTATAACCATCTGATCTATTTCACAAATATCAATATGTTCCACAGAACTATGGCGAGAAATTTCCCTAAGAACACCACCATCACCACCACCAACAACCAAAACCTGCATTATTAATTGCGTGAAATGAGAGTGAACCAAACATGAAAATGAAATTAATTACACAAAGTTCAAAAGACATCCAGGAACAAAATTTGAAACGACTAGATGCTGTTTCCATGCAACCAGTCAAATTTTGGCTGTGAGGTTACCAAAAGAAAGATAGATGGCAGAGAAACAAGGTATGATGACAGAAGACCTAAAACATTTCCATGAGGTTCTAAACAGGAAATACAAGAACTGAAGCCAGGTAAATTACTATTTCGAAACAACTACAATGGCATCTTATCAGGATTCATATCAGGTTAGAGGAAAGGCAATTGCATGCCATCTCATGAATTTCAGATTGAAGACTCCAGCTTATCTTAAACTCCAGTTTCATTCTACTCTCATTTTCTCACGCTTTTGCTATTTTATTTTATGATTTCAGAATGAAAGGCAACTTTATTTCTTTCTTTGGAATGGAAGTTGTAATATTTTGTTGACTGTGAGAAAAAAGAGAAGTAATTGTTTCATCTTTCATTTCAAAATCTCCTCCTAAAGTTCCAACAAACAGGCACTTGGCATAAAAAAAAACATATATGTTGCAAAAATAACTACTCCGGACAGTAATTAACATACAAGAGGGTGATAGAGTAGCTTCAGCACATCTAAATCATTGAAAAGCAGAAAAAAAATAGCACTGTTTCATACAGTTTTGGGAGATGGAATCGAACAAAGGGGAAGATGGGCGATCATCTCCTGGTATGCGCATTCATCTTTCTCAGTCAATTGAACAATACCATCAAGAACAAGCACTTTCCCATATGATGTTGACTGCGAACAAACAACTCTGTATCAGCCAAATCATATAAAAACCAATGCAGCAAATCTAGGTAGACATATTAGCGCACACTCAAGGAGGGAGGGAGGCAAACAACAGAACAAGGAGATTTCATAAAATCAGTGAAGTATATAGAGTTGAGATGGCCGAACCTCAAAAACCAAGACCTCTTGATACTCTGACTTTCCCTTGTATAAAACCTCTTTCACTTCCAGTGTATGTGCTTCTCCTGCAGATGGATACCCAAAAACACAAACCATGGATACAGTGAGCAACTCAAAAAGAGACAGAGTAGCCATTTCTATTCATCGCAAGAAAATAATGAAAAGGGCAAAAAATTTTATAGATGATAAATAGTCAATATAAGGCAACATTTTCTGCAGGAGATAAAAAGAAAATATAAGTTAGCATAAAAAGAACTCTGTTGTGGGAGCTAAATGCGGCAGGTTGGACCTCTGGCATTCTCTGTTCCTAATATTTTTTTTTTCCCAAAGGTTCTCTGTTGTGCAATGTTTTAAAATTAATTTCAGCAATAAAAAGGGTCACAAAATGATATTGGGAGATTTCTATTCACATCACAAATTTCAGAATTCAATACAAAAATATGAAGTTGCAGGTGATTTACTGTCATCGGTAAAACACAACCCAAATAAGCATAGAAAAGATCAACAAGTGAAGACATTATTGCATTCAATGGACATGCATAAGAGGAGTGATACATACCAGGCCACATGGGGTTGTTGAAGTAAACCTTTTTGCTAGTTTTGCCTACAAAAAAAGAGGGTCATCAATAGCAACCAATTTAAACCAAAATATCCCCAAATAAATAACAAGAAAACAAAAAACTGGAACTGGAAAAGGAGAGAAAATAAATAAAAGATACCAGCGCAAGGATGAGATTCCGAGAACCACCCAGAAACAACAGTAGAATGGCATTTTGCGTCAAGCTCAGGGGCAGAAGCCCTAGCCTTCAGGCAACAAGAAGGAATAGCCTTCTCTGAACCATTCCCATTATTCGCCTTCCCATCCATAGTCTTCTGGCATTCCAAACCTCTTCCTGTGCCGCCCTCCATAGATTATCCTTTTCTTCTCCTGCTCCAGCCTCTAGACACCACACAGAATTCTGAAAAATCAGTAAATACAAAACACAAAGGAAAAGTAAAAAACCAAAAACAACACTAATAATAGTGGTTAATCAATGATGGCAAAATCAAAACTTAACACATAGACACCTGCAAATTCAATCATTCAAAACATGATGAGTAAAGATTACCAAAAGAACTGTATGAAACTGTATGCAGTACCAAGCAAGTAAAAAGGAGATCAATTTATATAATAATCAAAACCCATCCTCAGAAAGGAAAGCCACATTATTTTCACAAAGTAAAGATTGAAAAGGATTCTCCAAAGAAAATTTTTAAGACGATGAATATCATTAATGAATAAACACCACAATGATCACAGGACAAGAGTCATAATAATCAATAATTTCCAAATTAGTGATTGATTTAGTACCAAATAAAATACAAGAATCTATAATTAAGATTCTGATTCGGAAACAAATGCTAATTTCTCTGAATATCCGAGAAGCAATAGTTCATTTCCATTTTGAACAATATCACAGCATGCAAAGCGATACAACTTGAGAAGAAAAGGAAAAATTAAATATTACTATCTGCACAGAAATAATTTATTAAGAAAATATTAAAAAAAGAACAAGAAATGTCTAAAAGAATGAGATCATGAGTTGGGTTCTTAAAAAAATACAAAATAAAAGTCAAATTCAACTACTACAACCTTGTTCATTAAGCACGACAGCAACAAAAAAATATAAACAAAAAAGGGTCTGTTTGGTTCCCGAGAAAAAATAAAATAAAAAAGAATAATATTAACATTTTTTTACTACCAACAGTAGTTTTCTTTATGTTCTTTTCTTTCTTTCCTGAAGAAATTAATAAAAAAGAACAAGAAATCATTTTTTTCTCGAGAAACAAACAAGAAAAGGCTAGGTTTTACTAAAAATGGCACAAGAAACAAAGCCTGTAAAGTTGCAAAAACCTTCACTAATTCACTTCGAAAAAAAAAACCCAAAAATGAAAAAACTAGAAAAAAATCATAAAACAATACAGTAATGAATGGAAAAAAAAACTTAAGAGAGAGAGAAAGAAAGGTTCTTGCCTGGTGTAAATGTCAGTGAGAGAAATGAGAGAGTGTATTATCGTTGCTAATAATACTATGAGGCTGAATTTGTGTTGATCAGGAAGACAAAAGTGGAAGGGAAATGACAGAGAAAGGCAGAGAGTGTCTCCCTTTCGTCTTTCTCTTCTTCTGATTCTCTCTTTTGCAGGCTTTAATGGCGTGTCGTGTTCAGCTTGCAAGCTCCTCGTACATATATAGACGGGTCTGTGAAGGGTTGAACGCACAGGACAACTAAGCCCATGGTTAATTTAACTGTGCATGACTTGGTTTGTAGCCCATCATTTGTATAAAAATTATTCAAAAAATATATAATTTGTTTTTTTTATTTTAAAAATATTTTATTTTTACTTTAAACTATTTTTTTTAATTTTTCAAATTATTTTGATATATTAATATTAAAAATAAATTTTAAAAAATAAAAAAATATTATTTTAATACATTTTTAAGTAAAAATAT